>OEIU01000321.1_pt1 | contig 47856 bp, 36 predicted proteins | sample 1539221 | NCBI WGS metagenome assembly OEIU01 (sample SAMN03792071, study PRJEB22550) | activated sludge metagenome | feature: wastewater treatment plant; material: activated sludge; isolation source: Wastewater treatment plant of a petroleum refinery complex | place: Argentina: Zarate | collected... | reverse complement strand
CCCCCGAGACCCTGCGCCCCCCCCCCCATCCCGCCCCCTTCTGGCCCGGCCTCCTGCACGGCGCGCTGCGCGGCGACGCCCGCACCGCCGGCAACACCATCACCACCGTCCAGCAAGCCCTCGCCCTGTTCTTCCAAGCCGACACCCGACGCCGCTGCGTCCCCGGCCCAGGACGGCCTGCCACCGACATCGCCGACGTCATCGCCGCCAGAGGCACCATCTACCTCCTGGGCAGGGACAGCCCCTACGAGTCCGCCTCCCCGCTGCTCACCGCCGTCGCCGAACACGTCCTCGACACCGCCCTGCACGCCGCCAGCAACTCGCCCTGGGGACGCCTCTGCCCGCCCATGCTCGCCTGCCTCGACGAACTACCCTCCACCGCACCGCTTCCAACCCTGCAGACCCGCATGGCCAACGAACGCGCCCTGGGCATCTCGTTCCTGTGGGCCGCGCAGACCCGAGCCCAGCTCACCCAGATCTTCGGGGACCACGAAGCACGCGCCGTCCTCGGGCTCACCAACGTCCTGGTCATGTTCGGCGGGTCCAAGGACGTCACCTTCAACCGCGAGATCTCTGACCTCCTCGGACCTGTCCGTGTCCCGCGCACCACCTGGCAGCAGGGCCGCACCCGCCGCTCCATCAGCGGAGAGGACATCCCCATCCTCACCGGCGCCGAAATCCGCCAACTCCCCGACCGCCACGCCCTGGTCATCGCCGAGAACGGTAAACCCCTCATCGCCATGCTGCGCCGCAGCATCGACGGCACCGCCGGCCGCAAACTCCTCCACACTCAGGCCCGCCTTCGTCAACAGCTCGCCGCCGCACGCACCCGCGCGATCGACCCAGAGGCCCGCACCACCGCCGCCCTCGTCGAAGCCCAGCGGACAGGGCTGGCAACCAGGCCCGCGGTGCCGTCATGACAGTCGGTGACGCCACGCAACCCGACCCGGCAGCGCAACTCACCCTCCCGTTCCCCAAGCCTGGCCGGCTCGTCGAGCACGCCTACTGGGAACTCACCATCGCCGCGGCCGGTACCCCAGAGCAGCTCCAGGCCCTGGGCGACATCAGGCGTCTGCCCAAACCGTGGGAGCCGGCCACCTGCACCCACCCCGACCTCCGCCTCGACCTCTGGGCATGGCTCGACGACGTGGTCACCTGGATCAACCACGAGCACATCTGGGACACCACCAACTTCATTCCCACGTGCTGGCCCAACCACCCCCACCTCATACACGACCTCGCCGTCCTCGCGGACCAACGACGGCGGGCCGGCAACGCCAAGACCAGCGACGCCCTCGAGGACTGGCATCGATACGCTCTCCCCGCCTTCCTCGACCGTATGCGCACGCAACTGAAGAGCCACTGCGAAGACGGCCACCAAACCTGGCCCTCCACCAGCCGCCATGCCCGCCACACCAGCGACCCCCACCGTCGACACCGACACCAATCCTTCAAACGCGACATCGAGGCCATGACCCCGGCCGGTCAGCGCGACCCTGCTCAGCCGAGGGGAGCGAAGCTCCACCTCGTCGATGGCGTACTTATCGAGGAGACAACAGGAGAGGTCATCGACTAGCGGACATGCCGATGGTCGCTAGTCGGGAGAGCGCGTCACTCCGCCTACTAGGTCCCTGGAAGATTCCAGACCCAGCTCACGACTACGTCGAGGCCGGAAACTACCTCGACTCGTTCCGACCGACCTGAATACCGATCAGCTCCGCTCTGGTCCGTTCGCCCGAGGGTCTGCCGCCTCAGAGCCTCTGCAGGTACCCCGGAGGGTGAATCGGCCATCCCGTCGCCGAGCTAACTGGAGCAGACGGGACTCTCATGCTGATCTTGATGCCCGAGCGCATCACCTCATCGAACCCCGAGGTCGTCCCGTGGGGACTCCACGAAGTTCCGGACCCGGTGTTTCCCAATCCCACCAGCCTGTGAAGCCGACATGCCCCTCTGAAGACGCGGGCGCTCGCCGTCGATGTCTCCTATTCGCTGTTCCGTACAGGTTTGACGCTGTGGGCCTCAATGATTTTGCCGGCCAGAAGGTCATGAGTGCGCAGGGCTGCGCCCACCGCGTCGGAACGTCGCCACCGGTCGTGGGTTGCGACCTCCATGGCAAAATTCCGCACGTGCTGCTTGAGGGACTCGAGCGTCTCCGGAGTGATCACGCGAGTGCCAGGTGGAGGCGACGCCTTCGCGTGGAGAGCCGGGTCCTTCGCCACGAGGACGGGAGTGCACTTGGAGGGCCCGCCAACGTCGGAGTTCCAGCTGACCGCCCCGGAGAGTTGATCGGCTTCAGACTTGATGATCGAGGAGTCCGCCCGGGTGGTTCCTGTCTTGAGCTCGATCACTGCGTTCCTGTCAGGGGTAAGACCCCAGCAACCGTCCGGGCCAGCGGCCAGCTCCTTCTCAGGGCGGGTTGCCGGGAATCCGAGGTGGAGACCGAGGTCCTTCATCGCTGCTTCCGCAGCCTCCACGTTGTCGTCTCCGGGTTGGAACGTCAGGTCGTCGAGGAGGAGATTCACGGCAAGTTGAAGAGCTGCTCCTGTCTTGTATCGCTCGGAAAGGAAGTCGGAAGACGCCTGCGCTTGTAGCTCCTGACCGCGTACCGGCTTCCCGGGGACAGTCTGAATCGGCATGAGCACGTTCGGGTTCTTCCGTTTAGCGGAGCGGATGGTGGCCTGAGCCCCAGCGCCGTCCACCACGTGTTGGTACGTTGCCACCTCTTCGAGACGCCAACCCTGCTCGACGTTCTCAAGATCGTCTAGAGCGTCACGGAGCGTCCGGGCAGCTCGGTCCGCGTCACCCGTTGACGCAAGTTCCCACGCCTTTCTCCGCGCCTCCGCGACGGCGGACACGTGGCCGTCGCCGTCGTAGGCCACGCCAGCGGTGGCTTGGCTGCTGGCGTCCTTCAGGTCGTCGTCCCTGCTCAGGAACAAGCTGAGTGCCTCACGCACGGCGTCCAAACCTTCGCCCTCAATCATCGTTGCGAGTCGCTGACTGAACCCGATCTGTGCACGCGTGGCAGGGGAGAAGAGGTCGAGGTCGGCCTGATCCACCAGAGAGAGCGCCAAGCCGTTGCCAAGCAACAGGACCGCACAGAAGTCCTCCGCGTCGCGGATCCCCCTGCCCATCCCTTGCTCGATCCGCTGAACCTTCCTGATGCGCATCGCGTCGCTGCCAGCGAGGGCGCCCGCTTCACGCTGCTCGCCAGGGTCGAGCGGCGTTGGTACTCCGTCCACGACGAGGAGGCGACAGGCGCTCCCGGGCAGGTCGACCCCGTCGTACTTGTTGACTAGGACCACCACGCCAAGGTGTTCCCCGGCCACCATGCGATCCACGATCGGTTTCATGTCGTTCACGTGGAGGACGTGGTCCGCGTGGCCGAACCATGCACCGGCGGCGCGGTCGCTAGGCACGAGCACCACGACGTTGACGGGGTCCGCGTCGACAACTCCATCTCCGTCGCGGTCTCCCAGCGAGAACTGGCGGACCATGGCGCGCACGGTGTCGTCGATGATCTGTGGGTTCAAGGCAGCCGGGGCGAGGATCAGCCGATCTCCAAGGTCGGATGCTCGTTCCGGGGTGATGGGAGCACGAACGGAGTTCGCGTCAGCACCGAGTTCGGTGACGAGGACGCCGTCGTCGGCGAGCGTTGCCGTCAGGTAAACCCGTCGCTTCGCCAAGTGGAACGCCGGGATGCGGTCGATGGGAGGGCAAGGGGTTCGCAGTTGCAGTCCGCGGTCGGAGATGGTTGCGACGGCCAGTCCGAGGTGATCGGCGAGGAGCGGCCAGGAGAAGAAGATTCCCTTGGCTTTGTCGTCGTTCGAGCTCGCGGCAATCAAGGTCGTGACTCGCTCGTGCTTCTCCGTCCACGACCAGAACGGAATGCGAAGAGGTGCGCAGCGATCGCCTTCTAGCAGGGCCCCGCCGTGGCGAGGGCTCTGGCGTTTCAGCTCAGGACCGAAGACGTTGAGGGCCATGTCGTAGGCGGCGTGTCCTGCAGGCACGTCGATGGTGAACTGCTTACGGGCTGCGATGAGCGCCGCGTGGGCGTCGTCAACGATGACGGTCCCGATCCGGGTGGCGTACGGGTTTCCGGCGAGCCCGAAAGTGCTTCTACCGTTCACAACCTTCTCAAACGTGCACACCAGGATGGCCGCCCCCGACAGGAACGCATTGCCGTGCGGGTCAGCTGTCACGGCTAGGCCCAACTGGTTGGCCTCCTCCACAACCTGCTTGACCAGGTAGGTGTCGGGCACGAGGTAGGCGGCTGGGCCTGCGTTTTCGTTCAGGCTGGACTGGGCCACGAGCAGGCCGACCACGGTCTTGCCGCCGCCAGTGTTCTGCTTGATGACGAGGTCCCGCTCAGAGCGGCGGGCGAACCATGACTTGAGAACTTGGTCCTGCTCAACCCTCAGCCGGGGCCAGGGGCGGCCGCCGAGAGCGGCGAAGATGTCACGAGGCTCGATCAGCGGCTCGCCCTCCGAGCGCTTCAGGGCTTTGAGGTCAAGGGGCGGCACAGAGGCCTCCGATTCGTTGGGGATGGCGGCCGCTAGTTTGCCGCGGATGACTCAGTCTGTGATTAGTCTGTCAGGCCCGAATTTGCGACGGTCGCCTCCTGCCTAGGTCGGGAGAGGTTCGTCAAGCTCTTCGTGGGAGGTGTGAGCGCTGAGTGACCACGGCCGTCAGGCGATCAACACAGAACCCGGGGAGCGGGCACGGAAGACCCCGACACGATCACGGTCGACCTCCAAAAATCCAGCGCGCCCGGCAGCTGAGACCCCCGGCCTCGAACGGAGAGGTCCCATCCGTTAAGGGAGCTGTGTTCATTACCTGCATCCCGCCCGGACGTCGGTGGCTCGTGATGAACCTCGGTACCCAATCGGCCCTGGCCACGCCGGTGTAAACGCTCCTTGGTTTGGCTTTCTGCTTCCGATAGCGGGCGCAGGCGCCCAAGCGTGTCCGAGTGATCGCTGATGACAGGGATCCGCACATGCCGCGGATGGCGCGGCGTGCGACCCTACCGATGGTCGGACCCGCGGAATTTATGTATGAGGGGTACCGCCGGCGCACTGCCTCTCGGACGCCTAGCACTTACGAGTGCGCTGAGCGGCGAGGCGAAGAGTGGCGTCGGTCGGCAGCGCGCCAATTATCGCAACCGATCAGGCGTCGCTGTAGACGCGTTGGATGAACTGTGACAGCAATGGTACGGCGAGAGAATATTTGCCGAATCTGTTCTTATAGACAAGCCCTTGGCCAGCTAGGGCGGCCAACATTTGGTTCACGTGACTCGCAGAGAACTCCTTTATGTCAGCCTGCTTGGATGCAGCCACAACCTCTTGGATCGTGAACTCTTCGTCACATTGCTCAAGACCGGAAATAAGGTACAAAAGTTCTCTTTGACGGTCGGTGGCCCGAGCCCAACGGCCGGCAAAGAAGTCAGTGTCCAACTTGCGCTGAATAGCTCCAATTGGGATCGGCTGCGGGCGCTCCGGATCCGATTGCTGCAGCACCGCATCGAAAACTTCCCTACAAATGAACTGAATAAAGTAGGGGTACCCCCCGGCTTCGTTCGCGATTGCGCGCACAGAAAGCTCGGTAAATCGAACTGGGCAATCAGCGACATCGAGAGGCTTCTTGATGGCGTCTTCGCTTTCGCCTTCACTCAGCCGCCCAAGCATGATCACGCGAAACATGCGCTCTGCGTATGTACGGGCTTCCACAAGCTTTGGAAAAAGGGTGGGAAGGCCGGTGAGGACCAAAAGGAACGAGATTCCAGACCGCTGCAAACCCGCAAAAACGTCCAGCAGCATTGAGAGGGGGAACTCCTCTTTGCCTGCGTTGTCAGCAAGGTTTTGAGCTTCGTCGTAGGCGAATATGACACGCGGAGTCTCTCCTGCGATCAGGTAGTCCGCGGCGAATCTTAAGACAGACTTTAGCTTGTCGGACGTTAGACCAGGCGTGTTGTCAAAGACTCTCCGAAGGACGTCATACGTAATCGGGACGTCTCGCTCCGTCGCCTCGGAGCCGAAACCAACTCCGGGCGCGTCCGTGATGCGCACTGTCAGTCCCGAGGTGATAACGGCGAGGTCTGTCAGGATTCGTTCCGCGAGGTTACGTTCGCTGACGCTGGCTGACTCCGAGAGGTCGGTCCCGCACCAAAGCCATCCAGCCGCGATAGCTCGCGGCTTGAACGTCTCGAGCAGGACTGTCTTTCCAACCCCACGCAGGCCTGTCAGCACGAGGTTCTCCAAGATCTCCTCCTGCCGCAGGAGTCGGTCGAACTCTGCATACTCGGTCTCTCGGCCCGCCAGGTGGGGGGGCATGTGCCCTGCACCAGGGCGGTAGGGGTTCTTGAAGATCGCCATGAGACCAGTTTAGCCCATGGGCTAAATTTAGTTCAAGGGGTAAGGGGCGTGAGCATGAAGATTTGGCAGCAGGTTGGGGACATGCGGACTTTGCGGAGGGACGTCAGCGAGTTCTGATGGTCAGTCCAGGCGTGGCGTCGTAGGATCCGGCGAAGTCACACGTGCGGAGGGAGGCCGAGTGCGCTGGCTCGTGCGCCTGTGCTTGGCTGTCGTGCTGTCTATCAGCGCGGCCCTTGTTGCCTTTGACTCGAGCACACTGCAGGACCGCGGATGGTGGCGTCCGCCGGAACCTGTCTTGTTCGCCAGCATCGGCGGCGTGGCCCTCAGCATCATTTGGCAGTTTGTCGACGCTGAATGGGAACGTCGACGCGTCCGCAGGAGGACGGCCCTCGCTCACGAAATCACAAAGATAATGTTTCCCGTCTGGTATCGAGCGCGAACGGCCGCGACCGGCCGCAAGACACAAGAGCGAATCGGCGTCCACGTGTGGATGGTCCCAACTTGGCACTGGAACCTCTTGCCTGATTGGGTGCGCGAACTGTGTCCTGAGGCGTGGCGAGCACGCTTCTGGACTCCGCGCCTATGGCGGGCGTGCAGCTTTCGACTACGCGACGACGAGCACGGTGGTACAGATATTCAATGGCGGCGAGACGTTGGCGCTATCGGTAGGTGCTGGAGAGAACGCAAGAGACAGGAAATTGTCCTCCCAACGGTCTGGGGGACAGCCGAGATGAGCGAGAGGCAGTGGCAGGCTCTCGGGCCTACCCAAAAGTGGGGCCTTACTTACGACCAGTATCGCCGCCTTCACGACAAGTACCACTCGGTCCTGGTGGTCCCGATTCGGAAAGACCCCGATATTCCTGGAAGCAGGTTTATCGGGTGCATTGTCGTGGACTCTTTGAAAGGATTTCCAGTTGAACCAGGCGACCACAGATGGCGTAACAGCGCCTATAAGGCGTCCAAGCTGGTGGCCGCCCGGATAGCACCGATCGCAAGTTGAGAAACCCAACAAAAGATCGAGGAGGAGCGGTATGGGTAATCGAGTGATCGAATTTCTTAGAGGAAGGCACGACGAGAACTCCATTGAGTACTTCGATTCTTACGCGGAGGTCTTCGATGAGCGCATGGACGTTGACGCACTCTTGGCCATCCGCGAGATGGAGGATACTTGGATTGATCTAGGTCATATTTCGGACGCCGAGAGGGAGAAGGTACCTCCATACCTGCTAGATAGGTGGAACGCCCTGTATGGCCCCGACGAGGAGCGCCGACCGCACGCAACGACTTCTTAAGTTTCCTCGCTGCTACAGGCGTAGTCTTGGTCACTTCTGGATGCGGCACGTCACGCTGCGGTGATGACGCCAGCCCGGGAGCGGATTACCGCACATGCCGCTGGTCGCGCACGGGAAAGTAGTTGGAGCGACACTGTCTCTGTGTCTCGATCTGAAACCCTCAACTGGTTCACGATCCGTGACGGTGCTGATCGCGCCACGGTAGATGCGACCCACCGCGCGGTGCTGCAGGTTCAGCGACCTCGCCTCGAGGACGTCACCGTCGACCTGACCTCGGATGCGCCCTGGCCGGAAGAGGTCCAATGGGCCGTGGACGAAGCGGATCAACGCGCAATCCGAACCCGATCCTTCTTCGGCAGGTCCTGGACTAGGCGGGCCGGCTACATCGACCTAAACCGCGGACGATCGTGACTTCGAGATTGCGATGGCCTTGGTTCCGTACACGATCGGGAGCATGGGCATGGACCAAGATCAGCGAATGATCTGGGACGCGAATGACACAGGCACGAGCGTGGCGTTCCAGTTGACGGCGACAGAAGCGGACCAGGTTCGATCCCTCATCGGGGCAAGCGGCGGCGACCCGTCAAGTCTGGTGCTCCTGAGTCGCGACGGTGACGTCTACAACTGACGGTGCAGACGTCCGGACATGCCGCTGCTGTTACGACTTGGGTTGTGAGGTGCGTAGCCGATCGCGCCTCGCGCGCAAGCGGCGCTCTTGCTCTGCCACACGTGACCCCGACTCGAGATCCCTGTCGTGGTCAGTCAGTCGGGCCTCGCGTCGCGCCCCGCGCCATGGGGCAGGTTCGTCGCGGGCGTACCAAGGGCGAAGGAGTTTGGGTTGTCCGAGGAACGCACACAACGGCCATCCGAACCCGAACAGAACCAGCCCGAGTCGCATCATTGAGCCGGCAACGTCGGCCGCAGGTGACCCAACGCTGACCTGGTTGAGGGCAGTGCCAGCGCCGACCAGGAGCAGCCCACCGGAACTCACGATTGAAGCGTCGAGCAGTCCACGGCGACCCGCCACAGTGCTCGGAAGAAAGGCGACGCCGAGCCAACCGTGCCGCGCAGTTGCGTTTCGCCGTGCCGGGCTCCGACGACACTTCAGCCACTCGTAGAGCTGAAAGCCCGCGACGAGGAACGCGAGCGCGGCGCCAGCCCACCTTCCCAATGTCCACCCCCTGAGTCCTCTGAACTCGTGCCCAAGCGCTCATGGTGGCAGGTCGCAAGTCGCCGCGACCACATCGCGAAACATGCGGACATGCCGCAGGCAGTGACGACTCGTCGGTGATGATGTGACGATGCCGGTGCAACCTCTGGACGAGCAGGCGACCGCGAGGCTGCGCGCGGCACCGCTGTCGTACACGCGGCATACGGGGTCAGAAGGTGACGCTCCGGCGGGCTACAAGCGTCTGAATCGTTCGGTCACGCTGAGGCGTCGCGACTTCGACGGGGCCGCTCGCGATCTCTTCGAATGGCGGATGCACTCCGAAGCCAGGCTGCGGGTGCAAGCCTCAGACATTCCCCTGTGTCAGGACACCCTCGTGCTGATGCGGTGGGGACTCGGCCCCCTGTCCGTCAAGATCCCATGTCGCGTCATCGACATCATCGACGAGTCTCAGCGCCGGGGCTTCGCCTACGGCACCTTGCCCGGTCACCCTGAGGCCGGCGAAGAGCGGTTCGTCCTCGAACAGCTCGAGGACAGCCGCATCCGCTTCACCATCACCGCCTACTCTCGGCCAGCCTCGAGACTCGCCAAGCTCGGCGGTCCGATCAGCCTGGCTGCACAGAGCTTCATGACCCAGCGATACCTCAGGGCCTTGGATCGCCTCTGACAATCAGAAGCGCATGACTAGCCAACTCGAGGCACCCCCAGCCGCCCTCGCATGCCTCACGTCGACACGGCCGTCCGTCGCGGCTAGGACAGTGACCCTTCCCTTCTCCTTCATCTTCGGGCACCCTTCCCTAATTGGATCGAGGTAGGGGGGCTCATGGCTCTTTTCCACACGTTCGTTGACTCCGCCGGTGAGTGGCGCTGGCATCTGAAAGCTGACAACGGGAGGATCATTGCTGACTCTGCCGAGGGGTACAGCAGCCTTGCAGCAGTGAGGCAGGCGGCCGAGAGGGTGAAAGAGATCGCCCCCGACGCTGAAGTCGACTAGTTGAACTTGGGTCCAGCAGCCACATCGGTCGAGAAGAGAACCGGCGATCTTCCGCGCATGCCGCACTTAGTGCGGCGCCTTTACCGCCCCTCGCTAAGTTGGCACGGGGGCGGTGCCAGGGCGACGTCTATTGAAACTTCCGCCGTCGTGGTCCCTCGATACACATTCGAGTCATTACCGCGCGGCTTCGGGGCCGTTGTCGGGACCTGGCAGCGCTCGCCAGCTGGAGCCATCCCACAGCCAGCCGTTCCGGGAACCTTGGTGGACGACCCATAGGTGGGAAATCGCATGATCAACGGCTGGAGCTGTCGAAGGGAGACCAAATTGTCCGTCGCTCCAGGATGGCGGCTCGTGGCTGAGCGGACGCGAGATGTCCAACCGCGTGTCTCCGTCGAGCCAAACGAAAAGATGCCGGTAAGCGGCCCCCGATTCCCGCAGCTTCCTGGGATTGTCCTCCCGGCGATTCAGTTCAACGCTTAGCAGGCCCAACGCCTCGTCGCTGCCGCTCGACGACCCACCACTACCGAGTGATACGAACAACTTGTGGGTGTGACGTACATGCGAGTGGTTGAGCGCGGCAGACGCCCGCTCAACGCCGGCATAGAGCAGGGCCTCATAGACGCGCGAAAGCGGGCCTTGTGCGAGGACGTGTGTGGCGGCGCTTCCGCGCACAAAGAACCGCTCACCGCTCTGCTCTAGCTCAACAACGGCTGAACGGACCAGCTGCCTGAAGTCCTTCAGCCTGGGCTGTGTGTCTGGAGCAATCACCAGCCAGCACGTCTGCAGTTCCGCGACAGGCCTCTCAGTCTGGCGGGATTTGGTCAGCGCGTCGCGGCCTGCCCGTTTGCGACCGTCTGTGACGCGAGTGACCTCAACGGCGTGCCGTCCGTCCGTTGAGAGGTAGTCGACTCCGCCGTTCTGGTCGGCGTGTCTCAAGTCAACTCCCAAGACCGTCTCGACGATTCGAGCCGCGTCACGCTCGTCGGGCCGCTCAACGTTCACAAATCACCTCCGCATCCGGCGCAAACGAAACCGGGCGGCAATCACCGGTCCCAAGGCACCGCCTTCTCGATTCGGCCAGCATGCCGCCCAATGGCTCCAAAACCGCCGAAGGTAGGCGCTCCTTCACCAGACTGCAACGCTTCGCGGGAGGACTTCCTCACATGCCGCGTCGTGTCGAACTAAAGACTTAGTCCGCCAACTCGGCCGGCTCAGTTGCAGAAGAATCTGGCGCTCCCACCGTGTCCGGCCCGTCCTGTGAGGAGTAGTCCGTCGAGGCCAGGCTGGCCGGGTGCGTCGGCTCCCGCTCCTCCGGAGTGGCGGGGACTTCCGGTCGCAGTTTTGGCGGGGCCGCTGCCCACGTCTTGAGGTCGCCGAGGATTTCGGCGTAGAACGAGTCCACGGCCGTGAGGACGGAGTCGATGAACGCCCCACGTCCGCGGCCGCGCTTGGTTCCCAAGGCCGTGGTGCGAGCCACACGGAAGGATCGGATCTCGCGGGAGGGGTCGGCGACGAGTGACGCCGGGTTCTCGCGCACGGTGCGCAGCAGTTCGGCGCTGGAGGAGCCGCGCGAGTGCGCGGTCATGCACTCGACCCGTGTGGTGTCCGGGGCGTTCTTGAGCTGACGGATCAGCCAGTTGACCCGCGTGGTCGGTCGGCCTTCTCTGGGAGCGTCGATGTCGACGTGACAGGTGACCTGTCCGGCTCGGAGATCGGCGGTGATGACGAGGTGCCCGGCAGTGTCTGGGATGCGGATCGTTCCGGAGAGCTGACCGGTAGAGGCAAGCTGCTGGGTCAGCGCGGACGCGCGAAGCGTGGGATCGGCCAGCTCCTTGCGGGACAGGACAGGAACGACCTCCGTTCCGAGGCGGCGCCCCAGGCTGAGGCTGGTGAAGCGCAGGAGCGCGTCGAAGCTGGAGACCACTGTCGGGATCCCTCTGTCCGTCGCCCGCAGCGTGCCCGCTGCGACGGAGTCACGAACGCCGGTCCAGGACTCGCCCATGTCGTCGAACTCCAAGGCTCCGCTTCGGGTGTGCTCGAGGTAGCGGATGAGCTCGCCGAGGATCCATGCCTGGTCGGGGTCGGCGACCCCGCGAAACTCTTTCTGCATGACCGCCTCTGCGAGAACCTGCGACCAGGAGAGGTGGTGGATTGCGACCTTGCGGAGCTTGCGCTTGTCCACCTTCGTCGGGTGCTGGCCGGCGATGGCCGGAATCTCGTTGCTGATCGTCAACAGCGCGTCGAAGCCTTGCTCCCGGGCGACGTCCAAGTAGTTCTCGAGCTGCTCGGTTGCGAGCTCGTTGCTGCCTGTCTTGACCTCGACCAACGCGGTCCACGACTTGGTACCTCGGGAGACACGGATCAGGCCGTCGGGGAAGACCTTTTTGTCCCCGAGGAGGAAGGGCACCTCGATGTAGCACTCGACCGTCCCGGACGGCGCACCGAGGGGCTTGAGCAGCGCGCGGTTGAACTCCCGGACGGCACCAAGGACGGCGAGTAGCGCCGATGTTGCCCTTCGCTCCTGCTCGTCGGCACCGCTGATGCCGGACGTTGGGATCAGGCGTGCCTCGTGCCACGACTGTTCGGCCATGTGTTGCCCCCGGGTTGCTGCGGATGTGGTGTCAGGCACCGTACCGACGTTGTACAAACTTCACCGGCATCTCACTCACATCGGTGATCCTTATGACAACAACAGCGGCTCATCGCCGAAGGGAAACGCGACGAGAGGCGCTAGCTCTGGCCGGGGCGGTGCGCCACCCATGCCGCAGTCGGCGGTGTGAGGCGATGGCGGACGCCCGACCATCGGCGAACGCGGACGGGCCAAGGTGCGTCATTTCGCTGCCAATCACTCCGATGCACACGTCCGCACAGGCCGCTGAAGGCCGTTAGCGGGATGTGCGGTATTTGGCTCTATTCTTCCACGGTGGCACCTGGTGCCCGGACTTGGATGTGATGTGCCAGCGGTGGCAGTCGCTGCAGAGATGGGTGCCGGTAGGCAACTTGCGGTCCCGTCCTCGATTGGCGCGAAGGATGCCGCGCAACGCGACTATGGCGGCTTGCTGAGTGGGGTAGGGCAACTTGGAGCACGACATGTCGGGTTCCTCGACTTGTCGCACTCGGCCGGCTCACATCCGGCCCGGTGCGCGGTTCGCGCCTCATCAGCGCTCGGCCACCAAGGAGCCTCATTGGCTCCGCCTTCCAATAGCGTAGGGCCAAACGGTTCCAACGCGAAGAGGGATCTCTCGATCAGTCGCAGGACGTTCGCATGCCGCGACCACTTGGAGCGTGGGACGCTCGGCGGATGGATTACGCCACTGACCTCGAGCTACTTTCTGAGTCGACCAACCTCGTCGTGGTTCGAACCAGGGGCGGCTTTATCCGGGAATGGTGGTCCAAGGGGATCGGCTCGGAGAGTGGCTCCGGCTTTCTCGATCCACAGACCCAGAGGATCTCGAAGACCATCGCCAGGAACTGGCGGACTACCTGCGTGAGGCTATTCGCGTCTCGGAGGCGTCCGGGCTTGGAGTGCCGGCTCCCTTGCCACCCGTTTAGGCCGAACGTCCGGCAATGCCGCAACTGATGCCGCCATAGGCGGCGCTGCGGCCCATTGGGCATTCACAGATGCGTGCCCCTGCGCCATACTCGACTGGAGGTCTAGCAGGGAGGGCTCGGTATGGACGCGTTGGCGGAATCGCTCGGGACGGCGGGCAAGTGGCTAGTGATTGTCGGCGGCGTCATGTTCGTGGCTGGATTCCTCCTGGATGTGTTCACGGTTGCCAACAAGGAGGCCGGCTCAGCCACTTCCATCCTCATCGAGATCATTCGGAAGGCGTTCAAAATCGCCTTCGACAGCTCGAGGCCACCCGGTCAGCGGATGTCCGCGGCAGGGCTATTGCTCGTTGGCTTGGGCTTAGTCTCCATGTTGGGAGGACTGGCCATAGGGGCTGCGGCGGGTTCTGGGGCGGGCGGCTCATCGTCGTCTCCATCCCCGACGGGCAGTAGCGCTTCACCCTCCTAGGTCCGGTCGAAGTTCGTGTCGCCTTCTGTTGGGAGGATGGTCCCGATCTTCAAAGGCATGCGCGCCGCAGGGTCATCAAAGAACTCCTCAACACGGGTCGTGACTCCTGAACCGAACAGCTCCTACCCGCCGAACCGGTAGACCTCGTAGCCCGCGAGTCGCAACCGGCGATCCTCCGAGACCATCTCTGAAGTCGAGCCATCAGACATGCCGCGATCACAACGTCAGCTGAGAGGCTGGGCGACGTGGAGATCTCACGAGTCGCGCTGCCCGAGTCCCAATACCTCGCGAGGATCGGCGAGGTGGCCTACACCGTCTCGTCGATGGAGTGGACCATCCTTGGTGATCTACACCGCTTGGAGGATCGACTGCCTGAAGATCTTGTGCTGGCCCGGTTAGAACCCTTGATGACCTCGGGCATCGCTGCCGCGGTGAGGAAGGCGGCGAGAGCGGCGGATGACGGACCGATCAAGGACTACCTAAGAGGTGTACAAGTCTCTGTTCGTCGCAGCAGAGGTCAGAAACGACGTACTCCACGCCCGGCCGGCCACACATCCCGACCAAGGTTCAAGACTCAATCGTTCGGAGACGCGGAATGGTCAAACCACCGGCGCGCGCTTCTGGATTGACGACGAATGGTTTGACGGCGCGATCGCAAGGCTTAACGCTCGGCTCACCGCCGTCGCGGGGGTGCGGCCGCCACTCGCATGACCGCTGACGCACGGGACTGCCCTCGCCGCCCACGCCGGACGTGAGCGCTGCCGAGTGCAACAGGAGGGGCCATCGGTCGTCCCCTCATGCCGCAAGTAGCGACCCTTGGTGGTTGCACTACGTCGATCGCGGAGGTCCATGGGATGTCAGCGCAGGGCCCTAGATTGCAGCGCCATGGCTGGTTGGCAGTTCGACTATTACGCGTGGTCGGACGACGCAGGCGAGTCCGAGGAGGAGTGGGCCGCAGAGTTAGCTCGCGAGGGTTGGCGGATGTGGATCGGGCCAGGCGTGTGGGTATCCATCGACGGTCGCCGACAACGCGGGTGGCCCGTGCGTCGTTGGGTTGAACGTCCCAATGCGATTCGAGGTCATGAGGGTCGAATCTGGAACCCTCCGCCTGACGACATCGACGAGTGGGGTCGGCGGCCCCCCGCAAGAACCACTAGAACATGAGTTTTGCGGCTCACCGCGAGGGCTCGATGTCGGTTGGTACAGATCGTGTTGCCGCCCTGGACGGCGGTTGCCGCTGGTCTACTCTTGGGAGCGTGACCCGCAGCGAGCAATGACGGCCCCATTCGGGGGCTGCCTTCCCATTGGAGCTCGCTATGGGGTTTCACGTTCTTCGGACCCAGCTGTGCCGCACCCTTGTGCGCCTTTCGGGCCACCGTCTCTGCTGCAACATTCCGGATTGGTTGGCTGGCAGGCGTTGGCAGCCCGTCGACGTCAAGCCGTGGAATGCGTACAACGTGGTCTGGCGGTTGGGGCAGTTCGTCAGCCGTCATGGCGAGGGTTGATCGCGCTAAAAAATGAGTGAGCGACTGGTCATCAAGTTGGTGCCAGAACGGTCTCGCGCTGTGCGACTGCGATCGCGGGGCTGCCCACTCGGTGAGTTTCGTTGTCTCGCCTGTGTGCTGCTGTGAACGGCGAGAAGCGCGACGCGGGCTGGGTCGTGGACCCATTGCCGGGCGCCGATGGCGAGGGACGACACGATCGCAGCAGGTTCGATGTCGAACGCTGCGGCGGTTTCGCGGATCAGGTCTTCCCAGGTGTCGCTAGTGCTGGCAGCGACGATGGTGGTTGCGCGCTCGACGTTCTGATTGCCGTCTTGTGCTACGTGGCGGAGTAGGTCGTAAGCAAGTGGGTGCGCACCTTTCAGGCGCTGAGCGAGGAGGTCTGAGCCACCGTTGCTGAGTAGGTCGCTCGGGTCCATGCCCGGGGGCAGGCGGATGGAACTGGGTACCGTCCCGTGCTGTGCCAGTAGCCAGTAGGCGCGTTCGGCTGCTGCCTGCCCGGCAGCGTCATTGTCGGTGGCCACGATGACTCGGCGCTCGGCGCTGGCGAGCAGTCGCGCTTGCGCTGGTGTAAGTGCGGTCCCCAGAGGAGCCACGCCGCAGTAGCTGTCGCCGTCGGAGTGGTCGATGGCCAGCGCGTCTAGCGGGCCTTCGACCAGGACCGGGGTAGCGCCTGCGAGAAGGCGGTTCTTGTCGTAGCCGTAGAGCACGTCCCCTTTGTGAAACAGGGCTGTAGTGGGGGTGTTGAGGTACTTCGGCCCACTGTCGTCTCCCGCGTCGGGGTGGCGTCGTGCGACGAACCCGACGACCAGACGGTCTGAGGTGATGGGCAGGACGAGGCAGTCACGGAAGCGGTCAATGAGCCGCCCCGTGCGGGCGCGCGACGAAATACCGACGGCGAGGAGCTCGTCGTCGTTGACCCCGAGGCGTCGGAGGTGGCCGGTGATGTTGGTCCAGCCAGGGGGTGCGTACCCGGCGTCGGCCGGCGGCGAGGTGGTTCGGAGGCGGTCGCGTAGGTAGCCGTCGGCCCAAGTGTCGTGCAGGTGTGTGGCGTAGTAGTCGCGTGCCATGACGTTGATCTCAGCGGCGCGTTGCGGGGTGAAGGGAGCGTCGTCCCACGCGGCCGCGCGGGCGACCTCGTGCTCGATCTCGGCGTCGCTGCGCTCGAGGACGGTCATCGCGGACCGGGCCAGCATGAGTGCGGTGAGTTCGGTTCCTGGGTCCGCACTGGGCGGAGCAGTCTGCGGGCTGGCGTTGGCGCCGTTTTCGGGTGGGAACCATGGCTGCTCGCCCACGTCGGGGTCGGGTTCGGTGTCCTCGACGGGGATGGGGTCCGTGAGCAGGGTCAGGCGCCATACAAGGGCTTGGCACGTGTCGATGTCGGTTGATGAGTCGGGAGTTGCGGCGAGGTTGAGGATCTCCGTAAGGGGCAGACCGAGGGCGAGCGCATGGTCGGCGGTGGCGACGAGGGCGGGCCACCAGCGGCTGGACTGGATTGCCTCCGCCTGGGCTGGTCCTACGGCGTTGGCGAGTGGCTCGGCCCACGCTGGGGTCAGCGCCGTGACGTTCTCCGGGCTGTTGGTCGCGGCCGGGGTGAGGTGGCGGCTGATGCGCCACCAGAGGGCGGCGGCGGGGTGGTCGTCAGGGAGGGGTGCCGCGGCGGCCCTTGAGAGCAACGCGTGGGTGTCGATGCCGGCGCGGGCGATGTCGCGGAGCTGTGCGGCAAGGCGTGGCGTGTAGGGGTCGCCGATGGTGGCGCGGACGCTGGTGTGGAGCCGCAGGGTCCATTCGGCGATGGCAGGGGCCTCGGTTGAGCCGAGTCTGGACGTGAGAGCGCGCTGCCAGAGAGTCTCGGTCTTGGATTGGAGACGGGGTCCCGTGGGCCGAACGTCGGTGGCCTCGATCCCGTGGGCGGCGCGCCAGACTGCGATGTCGGTGACGATGTCTTGGGTCAGGTTCTGACCTGGTGTCGCCCAGCTGGGCTGTGTCGCTGTACGTTCCGCGGTATGTGCAACGTCTTGTGCCAGCGTGCTGATGAGCTTGGCGCGCTTCTCGAGGTAGGGCCCCCAGGTGGGGTGGGCGGCGAGGGGGCGCGGGATTCCCGGTAGCCATGGCAGGGGGCCTCCGGGCGCGAGGGCCGAGTCGTCGAGGCGCCAGTCGAGGGTGGCGGCCCGGTCGTGCGCGGAGTCGATCTCGCGCAGAGCGATCGCCTGGCGCAGCGTTGTAGTGGGGTCGACTCCGGTGGTGGAGAGCAGGGTGAGGTGGCTTCGCAGGGTGGGCCAGGCGGGTTCGTCGGTCAGGCCTGGCAGCTCGGCCTCGGCGTTGGCATCGAGATGGGCGAGTGCGGTGGGGCCGGCGTGCTGCTCGGCGGCGTGGTGCAGGGCGTCGGTGTAGCGCGCGGCGGCGTCGGCGAGACGAGCCGCGGGGTTCGTGTACTCACGTTGCAGGGTGGTGGCCGAGACGTGGCGGTCGTCGCGGCTGAGGATCCCTTCGAGGATGTCGGTGGCGGTCGGCGGATGGACGTTCTCGGGGCGGATGACGCTGTGGGGGTCGCCATCGGTGGCGGTCAGGAGGTAGACGTGGTTGGCCACGGCGCCTCGAGTGAGCATCGTGTAGAGCTGCTGGCGGCTTTCGGAGCCGGTGGCGAGCCCGTGCATGGTGTCGACGGACACGCCTTGGGCGCCGTGGATGGTGGTGGCGTACCCGAGCTCGACGAACTCGGAAACGTACTGCGACGGGAGCCGCAGGGTGCGGGTTGACCTTGGCTGGCGGACGGTGAGGGAGTGGTCTGAGTGAGTCGCATGAACGGTCCACCGGTCGCCGTTTTTGACCCAGTCTCGGGCGCCGACGGCGAGGCGTCGGTGGTTGTGTCGGGTGATGACGGTGTCACCGACGTGGGCGGTCGACCCATCGTGCAAGCGCACGCCGTGGCCTGGCGGGGCGTGGGTGTGCCGGTGGGTTTGAGCGCGACGGTTGAGGTCTCTGACGAGCTCTCGGGTCGGGGCGATCATGAGGCTGTTCAGGCCTTGGGAGCGGTCGGTGGCCCAGGAGGTGAAGGCGCCGTCGGTGATCGTGGTGAGGCCTCCAACATGGACGCGGCGGTGGTCGAGGTAGAACCCGAGGGCTTCGGCGCGGCCGTCGCGTAGGGCGAGGGATGCGGACCCTTCAGCGGGGTCGACGAACCGGACGAGCTCGGTGAGGTGGATCGCGCCGTGGGTGGTGGCGATGTCCTGGAGGACGCCGCCGGCGCCGATCGCCGACAGCTGGTGGTGGTCGCCGACGAGCCGGACTTGGCCGCCTCGGCTGGTGATGAAGGCGATCGCGGTGTCGAGAGTGAGAGTGTCGGCCAGCCCGGCCTCGTCGATGATCGCAAGGGTGCTGGGGCCGACTTGCTGGGCCCAGTCGGGGAGGTCGCTGTGCGCGATCGACCAGGTCAGCTTGGCGAGGGTGTCCGTGGTGGTTCCGATGTGGTCGCGCAGGACGGCCGCGGCGGCGGCCGAGGGCGCTAACCCGAGGACGGCTCCGCCGCCGCTGGTCCAGGCATTGGCCAGAGCGGTCATCGCGGTGGTCTTGCCCGAGCCTGCTGGTGCCAGGGCGAGCTGGACTCGACGACCGGAGGTCGCCATCGATCGCACGAGGGCGACCTGAGCGGCGTTGAGTGCGACACCGTTGGCGGCCTCCTCGAGGAGAGCGAGCGTGACGGCGTCCTCGCTCGCGGCGGGGCGGTCGAACTTGCCGGCGGCGGTGACGACTCGGCGCTCGGCGGTGAGGATCTCGCGGCTGGAGTACACGGCTGAGCCGGCGACCGTGTACACACTGGAACCGTCTTGGCGGCGCAGCGATGCGGGCTCGCTGACCCCGTCGCCGGTGGGGGTGAGGCGCACTGATGACGCTCTGAGGACGTGAGCGGTGACCTGGTCGATAAGCGCGTCGACGTCGTCGGGGGCAGTACCGAGGGAGCGGACTTGGCGGTGCGCTTCGGAGCGCACATGCCATACCTGCCATGTCGATCGGCGCTGTTGGATCTCGGTCAGGACTAGGTGCGCGGTGGACGCGACCCGGGCGTCATCTACGACGGGACGCGGCGTCCCAACAGCGGGGGAGAGGGCGTATTGCACCATCGTGGCGACTCTCTGCGAGCTGCCAAGTAGCTCCCGGGCCTGCGCGGCCCAGGACGCGCGCTGCTCGTCAACGGTGCGTGGGTCGTGCTTGGCGCCGCGAGTGTCCAGGGTGGCGACCTGTGACAGGTGGATGGACTCAACCACTGTCGGCGGGCGGCCATGGTCGGCCTGAAACGTGGCGGACAGTTCTCGGGTGCGCGCGACGATGCTGGCGCGGCGGCTCGACCAGCGGGCGATGAGTCGAGGATCGACGCCGACGATCTCGCGGACTGGTCGGCGCGAACGGTCCAAGGGTTGCCGTTCGGTGAACCGGACGCCGAGGCGTCGGCGCAGATGGCCTTCCAGTGCGGTGTTGTAGGTCTCGGAGGCAGCGACGTTGGCTTTGTACAGGAGGCGTCCGTCGATCGACAGCCATTTTCCCGACAGCGTCTGGACCTTGTTGGCCACCGCCACATGGGTGTGGAGGTCGGGGTCGCCGGAGCGGGAGTCACGGTGGACGAAGGCGGCGGCGACCAGGCCCTTGACGTCGACTTGCCGGACCCCGGCCTTGCCCTCTCGGCTGTACAGGGCGTGGTCCTCGATGAAGGTCAAAGCATCTCTAACGGCGTCGTGGTGGGCGAGTTCGATCTGTGCCGCGACCGACGGTGGCGCGACCGCCCAAAGCGCGCTGACCGACTTCACGGGAGAGAAGGTCAGGTCGAACCCGGCAATGGCACTGGTGCGCGGTCGCGTGTATCGCGCGATCGCCGACCCGAGCTCGCGGGCATCGAAGGGCTCGCGTCCCTTCTCTTCGCGGAACTGTTCGAGGGCGACCTCGGTGCGAACTCGGGCCTCGACCTCTGGCGACGCCATCTCAGCGTCGAAGCCCGCGATCCGTTGGGCGACCTGGACTTGGAACCCGGTGACGTCGCCCGCGTAGACCAAGAAGGGGGCACCAAGCCGCGTGACGGCCGCGCGGTCCCGTTCGGAGAGGTCCGGCCCAGCCAACGACGTGGCGAACCGCTGCGCGAGAGGGTGCAGCCCTTCGCCGTACAGAGCCTTCATCTGGTCGGCGGTGACCTCATCCCCCGCCGTGAGCCCCAGTACCCCCGACATCCCGCGCCCGACCCACTGGCCCGGAGTCTCACCGCTCTCGGCGTAGTAGGTCGCAAGCGGTATCCGGGCGTCGCCAGTGCGGTCGTGGGCGGCGACTTGCTGGGTGAGGTAGGTGTAACCAGCGCCAGCCGTGAGTTTGTGGAGACTCATCGTCACGATCACCCAAAGCCCGGCTGGAGGGCTCCGAGGTCACGTCACGACGCAGGGAGGGACCCGGGGTGCATGAGGTGTGAGACTCGGGGGTGTGACGTTCGTGGAGCGGCTGTCTTGAGGGCTGACCATGCAAGAGGCGCCACCGTGGTGAGGTTGGCACGTAGCTAGCGGACAAGTTTCCGGCAGCCTTTAGCCCGGGGGGCGTCCAAGAAGATTCCTGCTCTAGCAAGGGTGGAAGGGCCCGAGCAGCCTCAACAACCCTCGGACAACCCTTGACCGCGCCCCAGCCGGCGTCTTAACGTCACCGACAACAACAGAAGATCGCGCCGTTCGAACCAGGGCGGGAGAGTCGAGACCAGTTCTCGGCGCCGAAGGAGCAAACCTTCCCAGAATCTCTCAGGCCCACAGACCGTGCTGGTGAGGCGAACTCTGGAAAGCAGGCCCCATGGCCTGCACCCACGGTGCAAACCGCACACTGCGGTGAAGCTCTCAGGTCCGATGACAGAGCGGGGAGGCAACCACTCTGCCGTGCCCGCGCACGGTTCCTCACGGGAGCCTCCATGACCCACGAACGGGGCGAATTCTTCACTCGCCACATCGGCTTCACCCCAAACGAGCAGGCGGCCATGCTGGCCGAGCTCGGGTACTCATCTCTCGATTCTCTTATCGACGACGCGGTTCCCGCCGGTGTACGGATGTCTACCGAGCTCTCCCTGCCCCAGGCGGCGAGCGAGGCGCAAGTCCTGGCTGAGTTGCGCTCCCTTGCCGCGCAGAACACTCCCGGCGAGCCAATGATCGGGCTGGGGTACCACTCCACGATTACTCCTGGCGTCATCCGTCGGCGAGTGCTGGAGAGCCCGGCTTGGTACACCGCCTACACGCCATACCAGCCGGAGATCTCCCAAGGGCGGCTCGAGGCGCTGTTGAACTTTCAGACCATGATCGGAGACCTCACAGGCCTTCCCACCGCCAACGCGTCTCTGCTCGACGAGGCCACCGCGGTCGCCGAAGCGGTCACCATCATGCGACGGACCGCAATCCGTCACCGCGCGGTGGTCCTTGTCGACGCCGACGTCATGCCGCAGAGCGTGGCGGTGCTACGCACCCGGTGCGAGGCCGTGGGCGTTGAAGTCGTCCTTACCGACCTACGAGGCGGTCTTCCCGAGGACGAGGCCTTCGGTGTCGTGCTCCAGTATCCGGGCGCGTCCGGTTCCATCGCCGACCACCGGGTAACGGTCACACAGGCCCACGAGCGCGGCATGCAGGTCACCGTCGCCGCCGACCTGCTCGCGCTCACCCTGCTCACACCTCCCGGCGAGTGGGGCGCTGACATCGTCGTCGGCTCGACCCAACGGTTCGGGGTGCCGATGGGCTACGGCGGGCCCCACGCCGGGTACATCGCCGTGCGCTCCGGCCTCGAACGCAATCTCCCCGGGCGACTGGTGGGGGTGAGCGTCGACGCCGAGGGACGCCCCGCGTACCGGTTGGCGCTGCAAACGCGTGAGCAGCACATACGCCGGGATAAGGCGACCTCGAACATCTGCACCGCCCAGGTCCTGCTCGCCGTCGTGGCGTCTATGTACGCCGTTTACCACGGTCCGGATGGGCTGCGCCGTATCGCCCGCCGGATCCACACCGACTCCACAGGTCTCGCCGCCGCTCTGCACGCGGCTGGCGTCGAAGTCGTCCACCAGCAATTTTTCGACACGTTCATCGCCACGGTGCCTGGACGGGCCGGCAAGGTCATCGCTGCTGCAGCCAAGTTCGGGATCCACCTACGCGCCGTGGACGATGACCACGTCGCCGTCTCGGTGGGGGAGAGCACCACGCAGAAGCACCTGGCCGCCGTCCTTACCGCGTTCGGCGTCGCCATTACCCCGTCCCCGGGACCGGTGGCCCTGCCGGTCCTGCTCCTGCGGCGCACCGACGTCCTCACCCACCAGGTGTTCCGGACTCACCACTCAGAGACCAAGATGCTGCGATACCTGCGCTCCCTGTCGGACAAGGACTACGCGCTTGACCGCGGGATGATCCCGCTCGGCTCCTGCACCATGAAGCTCAACGCGACCACCGAGATGGAACCCATCTCCTTTCCCGGGTTCGCCGACCTCCACCCGTTCGCCCCGGCCGCAGCAGCGACCGGATACGCCACCCTCATCGGCCAGCTCGAGACCTGGCTCGCTGACCTTACCGGCTACGCGAAGGTGTCCATCCAGCCGAACGCCGGCAGCCAAGGCGAGCTGGCCGGACTGCTCGCCATCCGTGCCTTCCACCGCGCCAACGGGGACGAGCACCGCGACGTGTGCCTCATCCCATCCTCCGCCCACGGCACCAACGCCGCCTCCGCCGTCCTGGCGGGCATGCGCGTGGTCGTCGTCCGCGGCAACGAGGACGGCACCATCGACCTCGACGACGTGCGCGTCAAGCTGACCGAGCACGGCGACCGTCTGGCGGCCGTCATGGTTACCTACCCCTCTACGCACGGGGTGTACGAGGAAGGCATCACCGAGTTGTGCGACCTCGTGCACGACCACGGAGGCCAGGTATACGTCGACGGGGCGAACCTCAACGCCCTGCTAGGGCTGGCCGCTCCTGGCCTATTCGGTGGCGATGTCTCTCACCTCAACCTGCACAAGACGTTCTGCATCCCCCACGGCGGCGGCGGCCCCGGTGTTGGACCCATCGGTGTTGCCGCCCACCTGGCGCCCTACCTTCCCTCTCACCCATTACACCCAGACCCCGACCGACGTGCCGGCATCGGCCCGGTCGCTGCCGCGCCCTACGGGTCGGCCGGGATCCTGCCGATCAGCTGGGCTTACGTGCGGCTCATGGGTGCTGAAGGGCTGACGAAGGCCACGAAGGTCGCCGTGCTTGCCGCGAATTATGTGGCCAAGCGGCTGGCGCCGCACTACCCCACCCTTTACACGGGCAGCGACGGGCTCGTGGCGCACGAGTGCATCCTCGACTTGCGGCCGCTGACGAAGTCGACCGGCGTCACCGTCGACGACGTCGCCAAGCGGCTGATCGACTACGGGTTCCACGCCCCGACGATGTCGTTCCCGGTCGCCGGCACCCTCATGGTCGAGCCGACTGAGTCCGAGGACCTCGCAGAGGTTGACCGCTTTATCGACGCGATGGTCGCCATCCGCGCCGAGATCGAGGACGTCGCCGCCGGGCGGTGGGCCGTCGAGGAAAGTCCTCTCAGAGCGGCCCCGCACACCGCCGCGTCCGTGACCGCCGACGACTGGGACGAGCCGTACACGCGGCAGCAGGCCGCCTACCCCACGGGGTCGGCCGCGGACAAGTACTGGCCGCCGGTGCGGCGGATTGACGGCAGCCACGGCGACCGCAACCTCGTCTGTTCCTGCCCGCCGCCCGAGGCGTTCTCCGCGTGAGCGCCGAATCCACGACCAATACTTCGGAGCAGCCAATGTCCAAGACCACCGCCCTGCACGACGTGCACGCAGCCGCCAACGCCCAGTTCACAGACTTCGCCGGGTGGCGGATGCCCCTGCGTTACGGCAGCGAGCTCGCCGAGCACCACGCCGTGCGCACCACCGCCGGTCTGTTCGACCTGTCCCACATGGGCGAGATCGAGGTCACCGGCCTCGAGGCGTCCGCCTTCCTCAATTACGCCCTGGTGGGCGACTTTGCGGCGCTAGCCGTCAGCAAGGCCCGTTACACGATGATCTGCCAAAGCAACGGCGGGATCCTGGACGACCTCATCGTCTACCGCCTCGACGAGCACCGATACATGGTGGTCGCTAACGCCTCTAACACCCAGGTCGTCCTCGACGCCCTGAAGTCCCGGGCAGCCGGCTTCGACGCCACCGTGCACGACTCCCGTGACGACTGGGCCCTCATTGCCATTCAGGGTCCAGTGACGACGAGGGTGCTGCGGTCACTGACCGACGTCGACCTCGACGCACTGCCGTACTACGCGATCGCCGAAGGCCACGTTGGTGATGCACCGGCTCGCCTGGCCCGCACTGGCTACACCGGCGAGGACGGCTTCGAGATCTTCTGCAACCCCAAGCACGCGATTCAGATCTGGACCGCGCTGATCGATTTCGGCGCTGCCGCCGGTGTCACCCCCGCTGGGCTCGCTTGCCGCGACTCCCTGCGCCTGGAAGCGGCGATGCCCCTCTACGGCAACGAGCTCTCCCGCGAACTGACCCCTTACGAGGCCGGACTGGGCAGGGTAGTCAAGCTTGACAAGTCCGGCGACTTCGTTGGCCGCCAAGCCCTACAGGCCCGTTCTCAGGTCCCCGTCGACAAGGTTCGCGTCGGCCTGCTCCCACAAGGCCGTCGCGCTCCACGCGCCGGGGCCACCGTCCTAAACCCCGTCACCGGTCACGTCGCCGGCTACGTCACCAGCGGTGCGCCCTCGCCAACACTCGGACACCCCATCGCCATGGCCTACATCGACCTCGCCCTCGCCGAGCCTGGCACCTCCGTGACCATCGACGTCCGCGGAACAGCGGTGCCAGCCACCATCACCGCCCTGCCGTTCTACCGCCGCATCAACTGACCAATTCGATCCAGGAGAGCTCGATGACCAACCCCCCGCACCTGCAGTACACCGACCAGCACGAGTGGCTGCACATCGAGGGCGACCTAGCTCTCGTCGGCATCACCGCCTTCGCCGCCGACGCCCTCGGCGACATCGTCTATGTCGACCTTCCAGAAGTCGGCGCCACCGTCACCGCCGGCGAGGCGTGCGGAGAGATCGAGTCCACCAAGTCCGTCAGCGAGCTCTACGCACCCGTTGACGGCGAGGTCACCGAGGTCAACACCGGCGTCGCAGACGACCCGGCCCTGATCAACACCGATCCCTTCGGCGCCGGATGGATCCTGCGGATCCGCATTAGCGGCACTCCCCGCCTGCTCGACGCAGCTGGCTACAACGATCTCGTCTCCCGCGGATGAGCACGATGTCACCCAACCTCCTCAACGAGGACCTCGCGACTGTGGACCCGCTGGTCCATGCTGCGCTCGCCGCGGAGCTGCACCGCCAGGAGGAAACTCTGGAGATGATCGCCTCGGAGAACTTCGCCCCCATTGCGGTCATGCAGGCCCAAGGGTCGGCGGCGACCAACAAATACGCCGAGGGCTACCCGGGACGGCGCTACTACGCCGGATGCGAACACGTCGACGTTATCGAGCAACTGGCCATCGACCGTCTAACCGCCCTATTCGGTGCCCGTTACGCCAACGTCCAGCCTCACTCGGGCGCTCAAGCCAACACTGCAGTCTTCTTCGCCCTCCTCGAGCAGGGCGACACCATCCTCGGGCTCGACCTCGCCCATGGCGGCCACCTCACCCACGGGATGCGCCTGAATTACAGCGGCAAGACGTTCGACGTCGTCCCCTACCACGTCGGCGCTGACGGCCGCGTCGACATGGACGAGGTCGCCGATCTCGCCCAGGTACACCGGCCCCGCATGATCATCGCGGGATGGTCGGCCTACCCGCGGCATCTGGACTTCGCCCGGTTTCGAGCGATCGCTGACGAGGTCGGCGCCTACCTGTTCGTCGACATGGCGCACTTTGCCGGCCTCGTGGCGGCCGGGCTTCACCCCAACCCGGTCGCTCACGCCCACGTAACAACCTCCACCACTCACAAGACGCTCGGCGGACCCCGCGGAGGAGTGATCCTCACCGACGATGCCGGCATCGCCAAGAAGATCAACAGCGCCGTCTTCCCCGGCCTTCAAGGCGGCCCCCTCGAGCACGTCATCGCGGCCAAGGCGGTGTCCTTCCTGGTCGCGGCCAGTCCCGAGTTCCGTGAACGTCAGCAACGCACTATCGACGGTGCGCGGCTGCTCGCCGATCGCCTCCTGAGCGAGGACGTGCGCCGCGCCGGCGTCGACGTCCTCACCGGCGGTACCGACGTTCACTTGGTGCTCGTTGATCTCGTCGCGTCGTCCTTGGACGGCAAGCAGGCCGAGGACCGGCTCCACGCCGTGGGAATCACGGTGAACCGCAATGCTGTTCCCAACGACCCGCGCCCGCCCATGGTGACCTCGGGGCTGCGCATCGGAACCTCCGCGCTAGCGACGCGAGGATTGGGAGCGGACGCGTTCAGCGAGGTCGCCGACATCATCGCCGCGGCTTTGTCTCCCGACCTCACGAACGACCAATTCCAGATGCTGCAGGAGCGGGTCCGTGTACTGGCGCGCAACTACCCGCTCTACCCGGTCCTGACCGATGAACGCTGACCACACCCTCGAGGAACCGACGTGGCACTGAGCGCCTTTGACCTTTTCTCGATCGGCATCGGACCCTCCAGCTCACACACCGTCGGCCCAATGCGGGCCGCGGCCTCCTTCGTCGACAGCCTAGACAACGACCAAGTCCTGTCATCGGTGGCCCGCGTCCGCACGCAGCTGTTCGGCTCCTTGGGTGCCACGGGTCACGGACACGGCTCCGACAAGGCCGTCATCCTGGGACTGTCCGGCCACCACCCGGAGACCTGCGACCCGCGGAACGTCGACGCCCTTTTGGGGCATGTTCGCGCCAGCTCGCGTCTCGAACTCGGTGGCCGCCATGTCGTGGTCTTCAACGAGGGCGATGATCTCGTGCTGCACCGCCGGTTGAGCCTTCCGCTGCATCCGAACGGTATGACGTTCACCGCGTACGACGGGATGGGCGCCACCGTTGCCGAGCGTTCGTACTACTCCGTCGGAGGTGGCTTCGTCGTCGGCGAGGACGCCACCGGCAACACCGGCATCGTGCCGGACCAGACCGCCCTCGTCTACCCGTTCACCACCGGCGACCAGCTGCTCGGCCACTGCCGTCGGACGGGGCTGTCCATCGCGGAGATCATGATGGCCAACGAGACCGCCTGGCGCTCCGAGAGTGATGTGCGCACCGGCCTGCTGGACATCTGGGCCGTCATGAGGGAATGCGTCGCCAACGGCATCGCCACCCCAGGGACGCTGCCCGGTGGCCTGAAGGTCCCACGCCGTGCGCCCGGGCTCGCAGCCCAGCTCGCTTCGGAGAGTGCCGAGGGCGACCCGCTACGCGGCACGGACTGGCTCACCCTGTACGCGCTCGCTGTCAACGAGGAGAACGCTGCCGGCGGCAGGGTCGTCACCGCGCCCACCAACGGGGCAGCCGGGATCATCCCGGCTGTTCTGCACTACTACAAGAGCTTCGTGCCTGCGGCCGACGACGACGGCGTGGTGACCTTCCTTCTGACCGCCGCAGCCATCGGCGTGGTCTTCAAGGAGAACGCGTCCATCTCCGGCGCGGAGGTCGGCTGTCAGGGAGAGGTCGGGTCCGCGTGTTCCATGGCTGCGGCGGGCTTCGCTGCGGTCACCGGTGGTTCATCAGCCCAAGTCGAGAACGCCGCCGAGATCGCGATGGAGCACAACCTGGGACTGACCTGTGACCCGGTCGGAGGGCTCGTCCAGATCCCCTGCATCGAGCGTAACGCCATCGCGTCAGTCAAAGCCGTCACCGCTGCCCGGACCGCCCTGCGCGGCGACGGCACGCACATCGTCTCGCTCGATAAGGTCGTCAAGACGATGCGCGAGACTGGCGCCGACATGAAGGTCAAGTACACGGAGACAGCGCGAGGTGGACTGGCGGTCAACGTGATCGAGTGCTGACGGCCCTCAGCACATGACACCAACAATGGCGGTCTACTAGAGGCGATCTCGGGTCACCGGCTTCTTCTACCCGCCTGGATGACGACCTGTTCAGCAACGAGTCCACATCACTGCCGCCCCCTCGCGCGATGAGGTGGTGGGCCGGACAGCGTGGGCAGCCCTGCTAAGACATGGGCTGGACCCTATGCATGGTCGCTCGCAAGGTCGGCCGGATCGGGTAACCGCCGCCGTTGCAGGACTGTGTGGACCCGGCGCACGTTGCAGGTTGTTCGGTTTGAACCGCGCTTGTCGTTCCCGCTGGACTTCAGACGGTGGCTCCGCTGCCCAAGCTGAGAGCTGCTGCGGTGCCTTGCGGGAGCGTGTTGAGGACTGAGGTACTGGGTGCGAGTCGTTCATCCGGGCCCAAGAGTCAAGCCGAGCGCCGCCAATCCGAGGGTGCGTGCTCATTAAACATGCCCATTGACTTGTGGACCTAAACGAGGTCCAATAGGCCAACACATCAACGCGCGTCATGCCGCGCACTGGCCTGGGTAGCAAGGGAGACTTCTTGTGGACGAGATCAGCCGGATCACCGAGGGGCCCGTTGAGGGACATGCGGGTGCGATGGTGGGCGATGGGAGGTCTGGCGACGAGGGACACGGCCTAGCCGCCGGCGCCGTCAGCCTTCCGCAGAGCATCATCTTCTCGGTGGCCTCTTCGGCACCTGGGCAGGCAACCGCCGTCACGATCGCGGGACTCGTCGCAGCCTCGGCGTACGCCGGAGGGGTGGCGGTTCTCATCACCACGTTGCCGATGTTGGCAATTGCCTTCGCTTACCATCGATTGAACATGTGGAGCCGCGACTGCGGCGGTTCCTATATGTGGGTCGGCAAGGCCATCAGCCCTTACGTGGGCTTCATGGTGGGCTGGGTGATGCTGACGGGCTACCTGCTAGGGACTGTGGCCGACATCTTGCCGATCGGACCGGCCGTACTCAGCTTCCTGGGAATGGCCGCGGATGGGGTCATCCCGTCACTCATCACTGTCGCGGTGGCGGGTTTGCTGGTGATCGCCACCGCGGTGGTCGGCGTACAAGTAACGGCTCGTTTCCAGGTCATCATCGCCAGCGTCGAATACGTCATCCTGCTGGCATTCTGCGCCATTGGCATCTACAAGGTTTACCTCGTGCACGCTCCCGGGACGATGCGCCCGAGTTGGGAATGGCTGTCGCTCAACGGCGTCGGCGGGCAGGGGAGTCTCGTAGCAGGGATGTTGATCACGGTCTATCTGTTCACCGGTTGGGACAGCGCTCTCTACCTCAACGAGGAAACCGAACGACCAGAGAGTAACCCCGGCCGCGCCGCCATGATGTCTGTTGTCATCCTCGGCCTCTTCTACGCCCTGCTGCAGTTCTCCCTCCAGGGGGCTGCGCCGGCCGCAGACCTGCAAGAGCACGGCGGCGATGCCCTGACGTTCCTAGCCACGTCCCTGGTGGGAGAAGGATGGGGGAAGTTCATGTCTGTCGCCGTCATCCTTTCCGTGCTCGGTACGACTCAGGCCTTCTTGGTTAGTGCCGCGCGAATCGCCTTCTCGATGGGAACGGACCGCGTCTTGCCACCGGCATTCGGCAAGCTGCACCAGCGCTACCGCACACCCGTATTCGCCACGGTGCTGTTCGGCGTTGTCATGATTGTGGCTACCTGGGTCTATGTGCTCTCCTCCTCCATCGCGGGCGCGTTCGACGTAGTCGTCTCCATCACCGGAGTTCTGTTCGCCCTCTTCTATTCAGCGACCGGGATTGCGACCGCCGTCTTCTATCGCAAGTTTGCCCAGCAAAGCGCGATGAACCTTCTGACCACCGGCGTCCTTCCGCTTGCCGGGGCGGGGGCGCTGGGCTGGGTTGCCATTCGCTCGATCATGGACTTCGACTCGCAGGCGCTCTGGTCGGTGCTCGCGGTGGCCGCGCTGGGCGTCGTGATGCTCGTCGTGTCGGCAGTGAAGTACCGCCCGGAGTTTTTCCGCATGCCACGAGAGGCCTACGAGCCCACTGATGCGCTCTGAAGTCAGGCCTCTACCAACCACTAAATTACAGGAGCCTTGTCGATGAGGATCGGCGTACCTAAGGAAGTCAAGAATCACGAGTACCGGGTGGCGATCACTCCCGTGGGCGTGCACGAGCTGGTGGCGCACGGCCACGAGGTGTACGTCGAGCGAGGGGCTGGTCTTGGCTCATCGGTCCACGATGCCGAGTACGTCGGAGCGGGTGCGAAACTGCTCGACTCGGCGGACGATGTGTGGGCCGGTGCTGACATGGTGCTGAAGGTCAAGGAGCCGGTGTCCGAGGAGTACCACAGGATGCGCGAAGGGCTCGTCCTCTTCACTTACCTCCACCTGGCTGCGGATCGCCCGCTGACCGAGGAGTTGGTCAACCGCAAAGTGACTGCTATCGCGTACGAGACTGTGCAGCTGGCCTCGGGCGGGCTCCCTTTGCTCTACCCGATGTCTGAGGTTGCTGGCTGCCTGGCTCCGCAGGTTGGCGCCTACTCGCTACTCAGGGCCCAAGGCGGACGTGGTGTCCTGATGGGTGGTGTCGGTGGCGTAGCAAACGCCAAGGTCGTCATCATCGGCGCCGGCGTATCCGGTCAAAACGCTGCCAATATCGCACTCGGGATGGGTGCCGACGTGACGATGCTGGACACCGACCTGGACAAGCTGCGGCTTTCGTTCTGGCGCTACAACAACCGGGTTCACGCGTTGGCCTCCTCCACGCTGGCTATCGAGCAGCAGGTCACTGAGGCCGACATGGTGATCGGCGCGGTGCTCGTGCCCGGCGCGGCGGCGCCCAAGCTCGTCTCCAATGAGATGGTCTCGCGGATGAAGCCGGGTTCGGTGCTGGTGGACATCGCAGTGGACCAGGGTGGTTGTTTCGAAGACACCCACGCGACTACGCACGCGGATCCGACCTATGAGGTGCACAACTCCACGTTCTACTGTGTTGCCAACATGCCCGGTGCCGTTCCTAACACCTCCACGTACGCCCTCACGAACGCGACGCTGCCATACGCCGTTGCGCTGGCCGACAAGGGCTGGCAGAACGCACTGCGCAATGATTGCTCGCTGGCGCTCGGCCTCAACGCCCACGCCGGGCAGATCACGAACGGACCGGTCGCAGAAGCTCATGGTCTGATCAGCGCCAAGCTCGAGGACATCGTCGACTAGCGTGGCGCCGGGCCTCCGCAAGGCCACTGGGCCTAATCGGTGCGATAATGGACTTTATGACCGCACAGAAGGCCACGCTCCGGCTCTCAGATCAAACTCAGAGCGGTGGGTCGGCTCGGTTCGAGACAATTGCCCAGCCCCGCGCACACGACTTCGTTGTGGAGCAGATCAGGCGACAGATCGCCTTGGGGGTGATCGCGCCTGGGTCGGCACTGCCGCCGGAGCGCGAGCTAGTGAAGATCTTCGGTGTGGGCCGGCTCACCGTCCAGCTGGCCATCGGCCAGCTCGAGTCCGAGCATGTGATCGAGACACGGCGCGGCCGGCACGGTGGCAGTTTTGTAATTGCGCCGTCGACAGACGAGCGAGCGTTGGACTATCGCCTCATTGAGCTGCGACGCGACGCAGATGAGATCTTGGCATCGGTCGAATACCGATGCATCATCGAGCCTGCAGCGACGTCGATGGCCACGAGGAAGCTACGCGTGAAGCAGCTGCGAGAGCTCGAACGTCTGCAGGACAGCTTGGAGAGTTCGTCCGACGACGCCGAGTTCATGCGGTGGGACACGGCCTTCCACCTAACGATCGCCGAGCTCACCGGAAACCGGCTCATTGTCGATGCGCTCGAGCGGATTCGGCTCGGCCTAAACCCCGCCCTGCAGCTGCTGCCTGACACTTCCATCTGGCACGAGCTCTCGAACCACGAGCACCGAGAGATCCTGGCAGCCATGGGCAGAAAGGACGCGTCAGCAGCCGGGCAACTGATGCAGAGTCACATCACCCACGCCGAGCAGAGCATTCGTTCTCTGCTGAAGTCCCTCGCGCGCCGCTAGTCCCCGCATGGCTTGACTTCGGTCGAAGCGTGAGCTAAAAAGGACTCGAAGCTAGTCCTTTAGTCATTAAGTGAGTGAGTCCATGCTGAGATCTCTTGGTCCGCTGTCGGCGCCGTGGCGGGTGGCAGAGTGATGGTCGCCTACCCAACCATCGGTCTGTCTGTCTACCTCGAGACGGCCTCGTGGGGGGTCTGGAGCAAGCGCGCAGCTCTGTTGCCAGCGACCTACCTAGATGCGCTGGCCGACGCTCGCGCTGTACCCGTGTTGTTGCCACCGTCATTGGATGCCCGGGCCAGTCTCCGCGGTGTTGATGGACTGGTCTTGGTCGGGGGTCCAGATATCGATGCCCGCCTGTACGGTGAGCAGCGGCATCCGTCCGCCGACGAGCCGCGCGTCGAGCGGGACGCTTGGGAGCTCGAGCTTCTTGCCGGAGCCATGGACCTCGACCTACCTGTGCTTGGAATCTGCCGCGGCATGCAGCTCATCAACGTCGCCCGAGGCGGACGACTCAATCAGGCGCTTGAGGCCGGCGACGCAGACTCGCTGCATCGACCACGGGTTGGGGTTTTCGGCGAGCACAGCGTCCGTGTAAGTCCGCTCAGCTGGCATGGACAGGTCCTCGGCAACGCTGCACGCGTCGCGACATACCACCATCAGTCGGTGAATGTCGTCGGCAGCAACCTACGTGCCGTTGCCCACGCTGAGGACGGCTGCATCGAGGCTATCGAGTCCTGTTGCGGGACCTACTTGCTTGGGGTGCAGTGGCACCCGGAGGAGGACCCCGACCGGACTCTCATTCGAGGCTTCGTGGAGCTGTGCCAACCGGGGAAGCGGACGCGCGTCAGCAGCACTACCCAAGCAGACGAGGGCAAGCGCGGATGGCCACCGCTAAACCAGGAGGGCGTGACGATCAACCGATCGACTCGGGCGCAGTTGCGGGCGACGTGCCAGCTGTAACCCTCGGGTCGCGAGGTCGCCTCGACTGAAGCCGCGGGACAACAACGTGTACGAGTGCCACGTGTGGATCAACTCGAACATTGACCACTACGGAGCTCGGCACGACCAGCCTTGGAGGGCATCATCCCTACCTCCCCGAGACCTTCAGTTCGACTCGACGTGGCTCGATTAGTCACTTGTCGCAAGCGCGCGAGGCCTGCGCGACCGTCCATCACATCGCGAGCGGCACAAGAAGAGGAGACGACACATGCAAACTCACTTTGAGCTGGTGAACCCGTCAACGGGCGAGACCCTTGAAACCGTCGAGCTTGCCTCGGCGGAGCTCGCCGATCGAACTATCGCTGATGCTCACCAGGCGTCGTTGACGTGGAGGGAGGTCTCGCCGGCCGACCGCGCGAACCTGCTGCGTCGCTTCGCCGAAGAGGTCGACGCAGACCGAGAGAACCTTGCCCAGTTGGAGGTCAGGAACTCGGGCCACACGATCTCCAATGCGAGGTGGGAAGCCGGAAACGTGCGTGATGTCCTCAACTACTACGCGGCCGCCCCGGAGCGACTTTTCGGCCGTCAGATACCGGTGGCTGGGGGCTGGGATGTGACCTTCAAGGAGCCGCTCGGAGTCGTAGGGGTGATCGTGCCGTGGAACTTCCCGATGCCTATCGCGAGCTGGGGATTCGCGCCAGCGCTAGCGGCCGGCAACGCAGTGGTCCTCAAGCCGGCAGAAGCCACCCCCCTGACGGCCATGCGACTTGCCGAGCTGGCCCTCAAGGCGGGCATCCCTCAGCACGTATTCAACGTTCTTCCGGGGCGCGGGGCGGTCGTAGGTCAGCGATTCGTGAATAACCCGCTCGTTGCCAAGGTCGTCTTCACGGGGTCTACCAAGGTGGGCAAGGCGATCATGGCGGGCTGTGCGGCGCAGGTGAAGCCGGTGACGCTCGAGCTCGGAGGCAAAAGTGCCAACCTGGTGTTTGAGGACGCGGACCTGGAGCGCGCGGCAGCGCTCGCGCCGTACGCCGTGTTCGACAACGCTGGCCAAGACTGCTGCGCCCGCTCACGGATCCTGGTGCAACGCAGCGTGCTCGACCGGTTCATGGAGCTGTTCGAGAAGGCGGTGCTTGCGATGCGGGTCGAGGACCCGGCGCTGGAAACTTCCGAGATGGGCCCGCTGATCACGGCCGAGCATCATGCGCGCGTGGCGTCGTACCTCCCTGAAGACGTCCCCGTCGCGTTTCGAGGGACGGCACCTGAGGGACCCGGCTATTGGTTCCCGCCCACGGTGCTCGCGCCTGTGTCGCCGGCAGACCGTGTAGCCACCGAGGAGATCTTCGGTCCGGTCGCGGTGGTTATCCCCTTTGACGATGAGGCTGACGGGATCCGGATCGCTAACGCCTCGGTGTACGGACTGTCCGGGTCCGTCTGGACCTCAGACCTTGCACGTGGACTGCGTGTATCGCGGGCGCTGGAGACCGGCGCGCTGAGCGTCAACTCCAATTCGTCAGTTCGCTACTGGACACCCTTCGGCGGGTTCAAGCACTCGGGACTCGGACGGGAGCTAGGCCCCGACGCGCTAGACGCGTTCACGCAGGAGAAGAACGTGTTTCTATCAAGTGAGTAGCGGACGGGGTAGCAAATACCGCCTAAAGGACCTAGTATAAGTCCATAACCACTGCTTCGAAGGAGGAATGATGAGCGACCGTGGAGTTGTGACCGCCCCAGAATCGGCGGTGTTCGTGCGCGAGCTGGACCGCGCCTACCCCCTGATCGTTAGGGGTGACGGGGTTTGGTTGCATGACGCGGCCGGGACGAAGTACCTCGACGCCGTCTCCGGCGGGGCGATGGTGACCAGTCTGGGTCACGGACCTGTGCCGTCGATCCTGAACGCAGCCAGGTCTCAGGCCGAGCAGATCTCGTTCGTCTATAACGTGCACGTGACCAGCCCTGCGCAGGAGCAGTTGGCGCGGGACATTCTCGAGATTGCGCCGCCGGGTTTCACCCGGGTGCACTTCGTGTCCGGAGGCACGGAGGCGAATGAGCTCGCCCTGCGGATGGTGCGGTCCTACCATGTCGAGCGCGGCAACCCCAAGCGTCACCTGGTCGTGTCGCCTGCGCAGGCTTATCACGGTGCCAGCATCGCGACCTTTGGCCTGACCGGGCGTTCTGGGTTGCAGGACCCCTATCAGCCGTACATCCAGCAACAGCCACATATCCCTCCATGCACTTGGGCCTTTGACCCGTCCGGTGAAGAGGCCCTCCTTGCCCTCGACAGGGTGCTCGACGAGGTTGGTGACCAGGTCGCCGCCTTCCTGATCGAGCCCGTGAGCGCGGCCTCGCTGCCGGGCTACTCGCCGCCAGACGCGTTTTGGCGTGGCCTCGAGGAGCGCCGCAGAAGGCATGGGTTCCTGGTGTGGTTCGACGAGGTGGTCACGGGCCTGGGACGCACGGGGTCGTGGTTCGCCGCTGACCAGATGCCAATCACACCAGACGTCATCACCACGGCCAAGGGACTTGGTGCCGGTTTCATTCCGGTAGGCGCGATGCTCGTGCAGGACCACGTCTACCAGGCCGTGGCCAATGGCTCCCGGTCCTTCGAGCCTGGCCACACCTGGGACGGTGCACCAGTGTCTTGCGCTGTGGGTTCGGCTGTTATCGCTCATCTCAAGAAGACCGGCCTCATCGACTCAGTACGCGAACGTGGGCCGTGGCTTCGAAATGAGATCGAGCGGGCACTGGACGGCTGCGAAATGGTGCGTGAGGTCCGAGGTCGAGGATTCCTGTTGGGTGTGAGCTACGTCGACCCCACCGACGGTGAGTCTTTCCTGGACCCCTCGCTCAGGGTTGCCCGCCGAATCGACATGGGTGCTCTGGAGAGGCAGCTACTGATCTATTCGACGCAACCAACAGCAGATGGCTACGCCGGCGACCAGACCCTCCTCGCACCCGCGTTCGTCGCTAGCGATGTCGAGCTTGAAGAGATCGTCGACCGCCTTGCTCAGACAGTTCGAGCGGTGGAGGCGCAAGTCAAAGGCGTGCTCGTGGGCGCGTCGCGCGGATCGAGTTCTTTGACAAGCGATGCGACGGCGGTGACCCGAAGTGCCGGACCCCGGGACTGACATCGTCGGGGTCTCTGAGCTGGAGCGGCTCGTGGCCAACGGCGAAATCGGCACCATCGAGGTTGTCCTGATCGACATGCAGGGGCGACTCCAAGGCAAGCGCGCCCAGGGTCGGCACTTCGTCGAACGAGTGATGTCCGACGGCACGGAGGCCCAAAACTACCTGCTGGCAACCGATATCGAGATGAATACCGTACAGGGCTACGAGTTGGCATCTTGGTCGTCTGGCTACGCCAATCTCCGGATGCGCCCTGACCTGTCATCGCTACGGAGGCTGCCTTGGCATCCAGAATCGCTCCTGGTTCTTTGCGACCTCGAGGACCGCGATGGTGTGCCGCTCGCGATGTCTCCCAGGCAAGTCCTCCGCAACCAGCTCTCCCAGCTCGAGATCCACGGCTGGACAGCGCTTGTCGGAACGGAGCTGGAGTTTCTTGTCTTCCGCGACTCGTACGAAGCTGCGTGGAGCGAAGGCTACCGTGACCTGACTCGAGTGTCGCAGTACGGCATCGACTACTCCATGCTAGACACTCGCGGAACTGGCGGCTTCCTGAGTCGGCTGATCCGGTCGCTGGAGGGCGCTGGCGTCGACATCGAAGGCGTTCTGTCGGAGGCAAACCTGGGGCAGCACGAACTCGTGCTCGCGTTTACCGATGCTCTGCGGGCGTGTGACAACCACGTCGTGGCGAAGTTCGGCGCCAAGCAGGTCGCTGCCTCCGAGGGACTAAGCCTGACCTTCATGGCGAAGTTCGACAGCAATGAGGGCAACTCGTGTCACATCCACTTTAGCCTGCGCGACCTTTCTGGAAGACCCGTCTTCGCGGGCACCGGCACGCACGGCTTCTCCGACATTATGGAGAGCTTCCTCGCCGGGCAACTCGCCTACCTCCCGGAGTTGACGCTCATGTTTGCGCCCAACGTGAACTCCTACAAACGGTTCGTCGAAGGCAGTTACGCACCGACGGCCATCTCTTGGGGTTTCGACAACCGCACCTGTGCATTACGCGTCGTCGGTAGTGGAGCGTCCCTTCGGTTCGAGCACCGGCTGCCAGGTGGTGACGTGAATCCGCACCTGGCCGTCTCCGCCATTGTTGCAGCCGGTCTGCGCGGGATCGGGGAGAAGTTGTCGTTGGCTGAACCGATCTCGGGCAATGCCTACGCGTCCGCGATGCCGACGGTGCCGACCAATCTTCGAGAGGCGCTTCGGCTGTTCCGGGAGAGTGAGGTCGCCTCCGCGGCTTTCGGGGCCGAGGTCGTGAACCACTACTCGCGGATGGCCGAAGTCGAACTTGAGGCCTTCGATCGCAGTGTTACCGACTGGGAGAAGTTCCGGGGGTTCGAACGGATGTAGGGAGTGGACCGAACTCGGCAGGCCTCCGTGCCTGTCGAACTCGCCAGTGCACGTGATCATTACTACCGAGTCGGAGTACGCACCAACAGTTGGTACTGGCCGGCCTCAAGACCTACCAGAACACCCCTCCGCAATGGTCCGGTCGAGGAGATCAGGTTCCCTGTCCCTCAAGCCCACGTTTGTCTCTAGTCCCGGAGCCTGACTGGGTGCGGGGCTGATCGCGAACGCTCGGTACGCGCGGTTGGCACGGTGATTCCTGCAAGCGGTGGGCTCTCCGATCTAAGTCAGGTGAGATCGAGGTGGATGAGCACGTTGAGAAGGGTGAGAGCGCCGGCCGTGATGTCGGGGCTGTCAGTGAACTCTTCCGGACAATGGCTTCGACCACCGTGAGAAGGGATGAAAATCATGCTGGTCGGGACATGGCGTCCGAGGACGGCGGCGTCGTGCTCAGCGCCACTGTAGAGCCGCGATTGGCGTAGCCCGAGTTGGTCAGTCACCTGAGCGGTGATGTTCAGCAACGAGTCGGTCATGCTGACTGGCTGCTTGCTCGGTAGCCATTCGAACTCAAGGTCTACCCCTCGGCTCTTCGCCTCGGTGCCGGCAGCCCTGGTGAGCTCTCGGCGAGCCGTCGCAAGCCATTCGGCATCCGGGCTGCGGAGCTCTCCCCACATCTCCGCGCGGGCGGTGACAACGTTGATCGCGCTTGGGGCAAAGGTGACCAAGCCCGTCGTCCCTCGCCCGTCAGGATGCTGCGAGGCGATGGCTTCGACCGCGAGGACCGTGCCCGCGGCTGCACAGCCGGCATCACGGCGATGTTGCATAGGCCGGGTCCCCGCGTGGTCGGCTTGGCCGCGAAAGAGGGCCCGGAACCGTGAAAGGCCTGTGATGGTCGTGACAAGGCCGATCTGGCTTCCTTGGTCTTCGAGATGGGGGCCCTGCTCGACGTGCAATTCCACGAAAGCGCGGATGGGCGAGGTATCCACGCGGGCATCCAGCATTTGTGCAGGGTCAAGGCCGGCACCCTCGAGAGCCTCGGCGAAAGTGATGCCGTTCGCGTCTCGTGCGCCGAGGTCTGCAGGTTGAAACTCGCCGACCATGGCCCGCGAGCCGATACAGCTCTGTCCGAATCGGTTCGGCTCTTCATTAAAGAACGCGACCACCATCAGGGTGTGCCGCAGGGTCGTGTTCGTCGCGCGTAGTGTCCGAACGACCTCGAGAGCCGCGGCCACGCCGACATTGCCGTCATAGCGGCCGCCACCCTCAACGGTGTCTGTGTGGGAGCCCGTCATGATAATGCCGGCTCCAGGGTGGTCGCCTTCGAGGATGCCGATGACGTTAGCTGCGGCATCGACGTATGCGTGGAGCCCTGCGGCCTTCATTCTGCGCAGCGTCCATTCCCGGGCTTCCGCATCGAGCGACGTCATCGCCTGCCGCGTGAACCCCGGCAGCGAGTCGTCGACGATCTCCGCCAACTCCGCGAGGTCATAGCCGATGCGGTCCGGTTCGTCGAGTTCAAGCAATGACGTCACTCGGTTGCTCCTGATCTACCTTGTGGACAGTTGAGCTGCACCTAAGCAATCGAGCCTCGAGGCCCGCTCGGTCCAAAGGCCCTCGTGATCGGTCCTCGCGCGGTCGTGGGCCTTGGCCATCAGGTCGGCGTGCTCCGCGATCTCGGTCGGTGACTCGAAGCAACGGTGCTGCTTCAATGGATTGGACGGCAATTTCTGGGTGTCGTCAACGGAAACTCACGGCCGGTCCCTGCCGGCGGACGGCGCCGTCTTTGGAGTCAAGGACATCTGCGATCCACTGAAGAGGTCGTTTGGGCGACGCTGCTGCGCCCTGAACAGACGTAACGGTCCTTAGCCACGTCGCCTACGGGAAGCACGGGTATGGCGAGCGGTGCGACTAGATGCGAGGCCACTGTTGGGTGGCGGCTGCTTTTGACTACCCCCGCCGCCGTTGCCGCAGCAGCAACAAAGGGCGGTGGTAGTCGAAGGCACGGCCACGGCTGCCGTGACGGGTAGCGAAACGCTCCAAGCCATGACGACCAGAGCGGCCATCGTTCTCCATCTCGAGGCCTTTCGCCGCGCGAAGGGCCCCCAGACTCCCACTCTCAATACGTCAGCGGTGACCCAGCCTGCCCCACCGGGTGCCGGGGTCGCTCCGCCCTCGGAACTGGGAGCCCGGCCAAGCGGAACGGTGCGGACGTTCACCGTACGTCAATCGCAAGCGACTTGACCTGGCTAAATTCGTCGATCACCCACCGGCCGCCTAGACGACCGCGACCAGACTGCCGGCCAGCAGCGCCGCCGAAGGGCAGACTAAATTCCCAGTAGTTTGAAGAATCATTGACGACTACTAGGCCAGCATCAATCTTCTCACCGAACTGAAACGCTTTGGCCAGACTGGTCGTAAAGAGGGAAGCCACGAGACCGAACTCGCCGGAGTTCGCAGCCTGAAGCATGTGTTCCTCATCGTGGAAAGAGGTGAGAGCGGCGACAGGACCGAACGTTTCTTCGCTGAAGATCGCAGCGTCGCGACCAACGGAGGCCAAGACGGTCGGAGCGTAGAAGAATCCGGATTTGTCGGAGAGCCGACCGCCGCCAGTCACCACCTTGGCTCCCTGTCGCTCGGCGTTCTGGATCAGCCTGTCGTAGCGAGTGATGCCGGATTCCAGGTGAACCGGCCCGAGCGTCGTCCTCGAGTCGAGCGGGGAGCCGATGACAGCCCCTTCGGCGTGATCGGCCAAGAGTTGGGCGAGGTCATCGACGCACGGGTCGGCAACGAGGATCTTTCCCGCGGCACTGCACACCTGACCGGCGTTCCAGAAGGCCGAGTTCGCAATGGCGCTGGCCGCGACCTCGAGATCGGCATCAGCGAGCACGACCACGGCCGAGTTTCCTCCGAGTTCCAGGAGCAGCTTCTTGTCCCAGGCCGACTGCGCGATAGAACGTCCGGTGCCGCTGCCACCCGTGAAGCCAACAGCAACTACGTCAGGATGTGTGACGAGATGAGTCGCTACCTTTACGGAGTCGGTGATGACGAGCTGGAGAAGCTCTTGTGGGAAGTCGGCAACGAGGAGTATCTCGCGGAACTTGGTCGCAACCACCGACGTCGTCGGTGCCGGCTTCCACACGATCGCATTGCCGGCTGCCAGAGCCGGACCAATGTACTCGACCGCGATGTTTACCGGAAAGTTCCACGGAGTGACAACCGCGCACACCCCGAGTCCTTCGCGACGCACGATGACCCGCTTGTTCGGGTCCTGGACGTGGGGCAACTCGGCGCCGAGCGCCAATACCGACTCCGCAGCCGACTCGAGTCCCTGCACCGCAAACAGGATCTCTCCGCGTGCCTCGGTAATTGGCTTGCCGTGCTCGGTGGAGAGAACTTCGGCGAGCTCGTTGTGAGCTGCCATTAGCGCACTGGCTGCGGAACGGCACCACTGTGCTCGTGTGGCGGGGCGAACGGAACGTGTCTTCTCGAAGGCGGCGCGGGCGCTGGACACGGCCGCGTCGACGTCGGCGGCCGTCGCTGAAGTCAGAGTGGCGAACGTCGCGCCTTCAGCCGGGTTGATCGCCCGGTAGGAGGTGTCGCCCGCGCGCCACGACCCGTTGATCCAGGAGTTGAAGGTGTCCGAGCCAGTCGGCGCGTTGATGGTCATTAAGAGGTCCTTCCCACGAAGAGCAGATTCTACCAATCGTTTGGCATTTTGAACAGAGGTAGCGTGCTGCCAAGGGCTTGCGTGCCTAACGGCTGGGGGCGGGCCCCTTTGAGGACTCGCGGATCACGAGCTCAGGAACCATGACTAGAGAGTCGACGGACCCGCCCTGGATCCAGTCGATGAGGAGTGATGCGGCGCTAGTTCCCATGCTGGAGATGTCAGTGCGCACGGTGGTGAGCGGGGTGTGGAGGTGCTTCGCCCAGGGCAGATCGTTGTAGCCGGCGACTGCGACGTCGTGCCCGACCTGGTAGCCCATGTCGATCAGAGCCCGGCTAGCTCCGATCGCTGCGTGGTCGTTGGTGCAGAAGATCGCGGTGGGCCGTTGCTTCATCGAGAAGAGCGCCTTGGTTGCCCGATAGCCATCTTCGGCGTCGTAGCCGCCCGAGCCCGGCATAGTTAGGGACGCGGTTGGGTGTCGCTCGACGGTTGACTGAAATCCCACTGCGCGGTCGGTGGCGGTCCGCACGTGTGCAGGACCCGGGACCAGGGCGATGTTGGTATGTCCGTTGCGCAGGAAGTGCTCCGCGACGAGCGCGCCACCCTGAACGTCATCTGCCCGTACGGACACGTGTTCGTCGCATCCTCGCATTGCGAACAAGTACGGCGTCTCCGAGCCGAGCAGCGCCGCGGGTACCTCCTTGCCGAGCAGGGAGTCGCACAAGATGATGCCGTCGATGCGCCGGCCCTGAAGGCGTCGGATAGCGTCGGCGCGCTCCTCGGAGTCGTCGTTGGTGACCATCACCATCGGCTGGTAGCCAAGACGGTGGGCTTCTTGGACGATCGCCGTCAGCAAGATGCCCATGACGATGTCATCGAGTGTGTTGACCAGGACCCCGAGAAGTCGAGACGATCCACCCCTAAGCGAGGCAGCTGCGTGGTCCGGCGTGTACCCGGTCTCCAAGGCCAGCCGCCTGACCCGTTCGATTGTGGACTTGGCAACCCGGCTTGAGTCGCCGCGCAAGGCCCGAGACACCGTCGAAGTGTCCAGTCCAGCGAGTTCGGCCAACTGCTTCATGCTCAACGGTTGCGTCACCACGTGCCCCTTGCCTTGATCACTCTGCTTTCTACCGCACTCAGGCACTGTCCACTGCGCGGTCCCACGGCTTGCGAGCCGGCTTGCGTGCTTCGATGTCGAGAGTGGAGCTCGCCAACTGTGCAAGTAGAGCAGCGCCGTCGGGCATGATTCCTTCGTCGAAGAACGCTTGTGGGCTGTGGTTAAACGGAGCTTCCCTGGCGTCTCCGGCCGCAGGCACGGCGGACAGTGCCACCATCGCTCCGGGCACTTCGTTCAGGACGCGCGCGAAGTCCTCAGATGCTGCAAATGGCCGTTCGAGCCCTGCGTAACGTCCGGCTCCAAACATGGCCTCGACGGTGGTCCGAGCGAAGTCGACCGCGCCTTGGCTGTTCTGGAGCAGCGGGTACCCGCCCTCCCACGTGCAGAGGGCCCGGACGCCGTGAGCGGCTGCGATTCCCTGGACCAGTGTGGCAATGGATTCTTGGACGCGACGTCGGGCCTCGGGCGAGAAGGTGCGAACGGTGGCGTCGAAGTACGCGGACTCCGAAATGGTGTTCCGCTGATGTCCAGCGTGGAGGCTCCCGACCGTGACGACGACTGGATCAAAGATGTCGAACTTCCTGGTGACCATTGTCTGCAGCGCCACCACCATCTCGGCGATCGCGACGACTGGGTCGTTGGCGCGGTGAGGTGTCGAGCCGTGCCCACCGCTTCCGCGCACCACAACCTTGAGGTCATCGGAGGCAGACATGAACGCCCCGGGCCGCGTGGAGAACTGGCCGCTCGGGATCGCGCTGGAGAATACGTGGAGGGCGAACGCCGCCTTCACCCGGGAGCCAGCGGCGTCCAGTACACCCTCGCGCAGCATGTTGCTTGCGCCATCGTGTCCCTCTTCGCCAGGCTGAAACATGAACACGACGTCACCCCGCATCTGATCCCGCCTCTCGGAGAGTAGCCGGGCGGCCCCGATGCACATCGCCATGTGGAGGTCGTGGCCGCATGCGTGCATGCGGTTCTCCACCAGGGACCGGAATGGCGTGTCCAGCTCCTCGTCGACGGGCAGTGCATCCATGTCGGAACGGAGCAGCACCGCTGGCCTCGGCTCGGTACGGGAATCCTTTGGCGACTCCTGTCCGCGAAGCACGGCGACGACGGAGGTGAGGCTCTCGCCCAAAGTTATCTCGAGAGGGAGATCCGCAAGCTCGGTCAGCAGCAGTTCCTGAGTCTGTGGGAGCTGGAGGCCTAGTTCTGGGACCTGATGGAACCGTCGACGAATCCGGCTCAGCTCGTCGGACAGGTCCGCTGCCGCCGCGACCAGATCGAACACCTACTGCCTCGATTCTCGCATCAGTTGCGAAGAAAAAGTTTCGGAGAGCGCTTGCGTGGGCGCCGGGTCACCCCATACCGTTCACCTTACCAATCGTTTGGCAACCGGCACAACGCCGTCAGGCCGACAAGGATCAGAGGGAAGTCGATGACTCTCACGAACGAGAACCGACTGGAGACCGCGGCTGTTGCAGGCCCCGCCGATGTACTGGCGAGCCTGGGTGCTGAGGAGATCCGCGCGGCGAGAGCGCATGTCGCTGCTGCGATCGACTTGGACGACCACAGCCGATTCGTGTACGTCGGCCTCATCGAGCCCTCGAAGTATGAGGTGCTCGATTACGAGAGCGGCGTCGGCGCCAAGCCCGACCGCATCGTCCGAGTGATGCTCCTGAACGTGTCATCTGGCGAGGCTCGGGACCTGCGGATAAACCTTACCTCTGCGGCGGTCATTCAAAACGAGCTCATCGACGGGGCCAAAGGTCACCTGCCGCTCCTGGAGGAGGAGCCGTGGCTCGTCGACCCGATCCTGCGCCAGGACGTCGAGTGGTGCGCCGCGGTCGAGAAGCGCGGGCTGGATCCTCAGGGGGTTATCGCCTGCGCGCTCTCGCCCGGATACTACGAGGACAACGGGGAGGCGGGCCACCGTGTCATTCGTTGCCTGGGCTTCTATCAGGAGAACCCAACGGACAGTGTTTGGGCGCGGCCCCTCGACGGCCTGTGCGCGTTCGTCGACACGATCGAGAAGTCGGTCATCGCCGTGGTGGACCATGAGATGATCCCGGTCCCCACCGAGACGGCCAACTTCCACCTTGCGGAGTACCGCGGGCCGGACATGGACACCCTCAAGCCGATCGAGATCACCCAGCCCGAAGGGCCCTCGTTCAAAGTGAAGGGCTCGCAGGTCGAATGGGCCAACTGGAAGGTCCGCCTCAGTTTCGATGCCCGCGAAGGTCTTATTGTTCGGCAACTGAGCTATAACGACGCGGGTGAGGACCGCCCCGTCATGTTCCGAGGCTCCATTGCAGAGATGGTGGTGCCCTACGCGGATCCGTCGCCGGCCCGCTACTGGCAGAACTACTTCGACACCGGCGAGTACCTCTTCGGGCGCTACGCCAACTCACTTCGCCTCGGATGTGACTGCCTGGGCGAGATCCACTACTTCGATGCAGTCATCGCTGATGCTCAGGGCGAGCCGAACACCATCGAGAACGCCATCTGCATGCACGAAGAGGACTACGGCACCTTGTGGAAGCACAACGATATGTACACCGGTGCCTCTGATGTTCGACGCCAGCGCAGGCTCGTGATCAGCTTCTTCACCACTGTTGGCAACTACGACTACGGCTTCTACTGGTACCTGTACCTCGACGGCACCGTGGAATGTGAGGCCAAGCTCACTGGCGTTCTGTTTCCCGCGGGCTATCCGCGGGAAGGGTTCCCCTACGCCTCGCAGGTCGCTCCCGGCGTTGGCGCCCCCTACCACCAGCACATGTTTAGTGCACGTCTGGACATGATGGTTGACGGCGTCGAGAACACCGTCGTGGAGGTCGACGCTCAGCGCGTCCCCATGGGACCGGAGAACCCTTACGGCAATGCCTTCACTAACAAGGCGACCGTTGTGCGTGAAGAGTCCGAAGGTGCTCGCCTCGCAGACGCAACGGTCGGTCGTACCTGGCACATCGTCAATCGCAACCGAACTAACCACGTCGGGCAGCCCACTGCCTACGTGCTCTATCCCGAACAGTCTCCAGTCCTGCTTGCCGACGAGAAGTCGGGCATCGCCAAGCGAGCCGCCTACACGACGAAACAACTCTGGGTGTCCGCCTACGACCCCGAGGAGCGCTACCCAGCGGGCGATCTGGTGAACCAGCACCCCGGCGGGGCCGGCCTTCCGGCCTACATGGCTGGCAACCGGCCCCTTGAGCAGGCCGACGTCGTGCTATGGCACACATTCGGTGTAACCCACTTTCCCCGGCCCGAGGATTGGCCCGTCATGCCTGTGGACTACGTCAAGTTCAAGCTGAAGCCGCACGGCTTCTTTGACCAAAACCCGGTCCTAAACATCCCCGAGAGCGCCGGCAAGCACTGCGGCAGCGCTTCGATGAGCGATACGACCTGTCACTAACCGCTTCTCCAAACGACAGCCATCAGTACCAGGAAAACAGCAGTCCCCGTCGGCCCGCGAAATTAGTCATGCAAGGCGGCTCTGGCCGGCTTGCGCCCAAACCTCGCAACCGTGTGGCCGAAAACCTAGGTCCGCGACACACATCACTTGGAGCACGAAATGTCCCAGATCGACACCACGCCTCAGATGAAGCAGACCTTGGGCCTGCGCGCGGTCGTCTTCTTCGGCCTGGCCTATATGGGCCCGCTCATCGGCATCGGCGTGTTTGGCGTCATCGCAACCGAGAGCTCCGGGGCTCCCGCGGGCTCAATGCTGCTCGCGACCGCCGCCATCTTGTTGACGGCTCTAAGTTACGGGAAGATGGCAAAACACTTTCCGGCGTCCGGTTCGGCGTACACCTACGTGCGAAAGACTATCGGCGCGAAGCTGGGGTTCATGGTCGGGTGGGCGATCCTGCTTGACTACCTCTTCATTCCGCTGGTCATTTGGCTGGTCGGCGCTGTCTATCTTGAGGCCGAGTTCCCTTCGATGCCAAAGGTTGCTTGGCTGACGATTTTCATCGTGGCCTCAACCGTGATCAACATCATTGGGATCAAGGTCGCTGACAGGGTCAACGTGGCCGCTATCGTCTTTCAAGTTTCCATCCTCGGCATCTACATCCTCCTCGCTCTGCGTCGCATCCTCTCCGACGACGGAGGCGGCGCCCTGTTCTCGCTCGACCCGTTGCTCGGCGTCCAGGAGAGCCTAGGCCCGATCGCCTCCGGTGCAGCTATTGCGGCCTACGTATTCCTGGGGTTTGACGCCGTGAGCACGCTGAGTGAAGAGACGAAGAACGCCGAGAAGAACATCCCGCGCGGCATTATCCTTGTCGCGTTGGTGGGGGGTGCCATATTCGTGACCGTCATCTACCTTCTGAGCATCATTGAACCGGGCGTCCCGCTCAACGCAGACACAGCAGGGTCGGACATAGCCAAGACCATCGGCGGCGACCTCTTCGCCTCGTTCTTCCTTGCGGCAATCATCTCGCAGCAGTTCAACGCTGGCATTGCAGCTCAGGCAAGCACCGCGCGACTGACCTATGCGATGGGCCGCGATGGCCTGTTCCCTCGAAGCATCTTCGGCAAGCTCTCGGCACGCTTTTTGACGCCGGTCTACGGGATTCTCGTTTGCGGCATGATCGGGTTCGGAGCAGCATTCCTCTCGCTGTCGACCTCGACCTCGTTCATCAACTTCGGGGCTTTCCTTGGCTTCACCATGGTCAACGTCGCCGTCATCGCCTATTACATCCGCAACCGCGATCGGCTCAAGCTTAACCCGCTGCAGTACGTCATCCTTCCGCTCGCGGGCGCCGCCGTAGACATCTACCTGCTGACCGCTCTGGACGGTCGCGCACAGCTAGTCGGTGGAATCTGGCTGGCACTTGGCTTCGGTTGGCTTCTCGTCCTCACCCGCGGATTCAGCCGTCCCACGCCCGAGATGCACATGGAGGAGGCCGACCGCCCCGCCGTTCGCGCGGCCAACCAGACCGCACGTAGCGAGACCTAACTCGGTGACCCCGACGTTCAGCTGCTCGCCCCCTAATCACACTCACTGGTCTCGGTTCCGACAGACCGGCAAGCGACACGACCGAGGAGGACCGCATGGACTCGAACGGTTCCAGGATCGCCGTGAACGATTCTGTCCTCAGCGACAACCCCAGGGCCACCACGGTCGGCACCACCGGCGTCAAGCGCGGCATGGCCGAGATGCTCAAGGGCGGGGTCATCATGGACGTCGTCAACGCCGAGCAGGCGAAGATCGCCGAGGACGCCGGCGCCGTCGCCGTCATGGCCCTCGAGCGGGTCCCCGCCGACATCCGCGCCCAGGGCGGGGTGTCGCGGATGAGCGACCCCGACATGA
>OEIU01000320.1_pt1 | contig 47866 bp, 44 predicted proteins | sample 1539221 | NCBI WGS metagenome assembly OEIU01 (sample SAMN03792071, study PRJEB22550) | activated sludge metagenome | feature: wastewater treatment plant; material: activated sludge; isolation source: Wastewater treatment plant of a petroleum refinery complex | place: Argentina: Zarate | collected... | reverse complement strand
CTCGCCGCCGCGCACGCTGATGCGCCACGGCGAGTTTTTCTGCCGCCCGCCCCTCGGGGCCGGCGAGCCGGTTTGGCGGAGTGTAGCGCAGTCTGGTAGCGCACCTCGTTCGGGACGAGGGGGTCGCAGGTTCAAATCCTGCCACTCCGACCAAGTCTTTTTGCCGCCTCAATCGTCTGTGAAGTCCACGCGGATGCCCGGGGAACCCTGCGGCGCTGGGGCAATCGTCACGAAATGGTAACCTTATGAAGACGGAGCCAAGCGTCTCCGTTCTTTTAAGCGTTTGTAGAGCATTACTCGTTATGATGCAGAATTCATCCACTCTGCTTCGAGGATTGCGCCTCTACAAGCCTGTCACATTGAGGCAACAGCTCGCATCAAGATTGTTTCTAGCCTGCCGCAGCACAGTTTGACCATTGCCACGTCAACCATATTCGGCTTTAAGAGCCTGGTGGGTGTTGGCGATCCAACGCTAAGGAGTTCCTTTATGAAAAGAGTTCTGGTTTCCCTTGCGGCCCTTGCGGCCGCCGCTTCCGCTTCGGGAGCCCTCGCTGCCGACCTGCCGATGCGCTCCGCGCCTCCGGCCCCGGTTCCCTACGTGGCGGTTCCCGTCTTCACTTGGACCGGCTTCTATGCCGGTGTGAACGGCGGCTATGCCTGGGGCGACAAGTCCGACCGCAACTATGTCGAGACCTATAACGGCGCCTTCCACCTCTTCGACTCCGTCCCGAGCCGGAAGCTCGAAGGCGGCTTCGGCGGCGGCCAGATCGGCTACAACTTCCAGAGCGGCGCGCTGGTCTACGGCCTGGAGGCCGACTTCCAGGGCTCGTCCATCCAGAACAGCCGGAACTCGTTCCTTTCTCCCTCCTCGGGTTATCTCTATACCGGCCGGTCCCAGCTCGATTATTTCGGCACGCTCCGCGCCCGCCTCGGCTATTCCTTCGACCGCTGGCTGGTCTACGCCACGGGCGGTCTCGCCTATGGCGACGTGAAGTCCGGCTTCGACTACAACGATCGCAATCTCTATTTTGCGAACGTGTCGAGGAACACGACGAAGGCCGGCTACGCCGTCGGCGCCGGTGTCGAATACGCCATCACGCCGAACTGGTCCGCGAAGCTCGAGTACCAATATATCGACCTGGGCAAGGGCAAGCAGATCGACGCGACGGAGTTCTATAACGGGGCGCCGACCGCCTACACCGTCAGCACCCGCGACCGGAACCTCTCGTACCAGACGGTTCGCGGCGGCATCAACTACAAGTTCAGCTCCTGGTAGGCCTCCGCTGGAACAGCCTCGCGCGAAGAGCGCTCACTCTTCGCGCGAGGTCGTCAAGACATGAAAACGGCGCGTCCGCTTCTGGCGGCGTGCCGTTTTTTATTGTCCGCCTCAGGCAAAAAAACGCGCGGCCCGAGGGCCGCGCGTTTTCGTCTCTGCTTAGGGCGCTTCGGATCAGCGCGTCACGACGACCGTCGTCCCGACCCCGACCCGATCGTAGAGGTCCTGGATATCGGCGTTGAACATCCGCACGCAGCCATAGGAGGCGAAGGTGCCGATCGACTTCGGATTGTTGGTGCCGTGGATCGCGTATTGACCGCGATCCAGGACCAGCGCGCGGGTGCCCATCGGATTGGATTTCGAGCCGCCGGGAATGACCCTGGGCAGGCTCGGCTTGTCGCGCTTGATCTCGTCGGGGGGAGACCATGCGGGATTGACGTATTTGCCCGCGACGAAGGCGGTGCCGGACCATTGCTTGCCGAGGCGGCCCACCGCCACCGGATAGCGCACGGCGGAGCCGTAATCGGTCACGAGATACAGCTTCCTCTCCGAGCTGCGCACGACGATCGTGCCCGGCTCGTAGGATGAATCGAATCGCACGACCTCCCGTGCCTCGGCGCCCGTGGCGAGCAGCCCCGTCAGCATGGCCGCGGCGGCAACAGCGTTACGCATGTCCAAATTCCCCCTGATCACCTGTCAGGCCAACCCAAGAATGTTGCGGCCTAATTTCGTGAGCACCTGCCACGCAAGGGCGACGGCCTTCTCCCGGACCGTTCCCGCCCATCCGTTGCAGGATCGCCACGCCGCGCTCCTTCCTGGATCAAGCTTGAGCATGGGCAGAACGGCCGAGCCGGCCGGTCCGTTCCACCGCTCTGGACATTCCGTCCCGATATGGTGAAGGACGTCGCCTCGACAGCCCCGATGCCGATGACCGACCCCGTCGCGCGACGCCTCGTGTTCCATATCGCCGGCTACGATCCGATGTCGGCGCAGACGGCTCATCGCCGCTTCACGCGCGAGCTCGTGCGCTTCCGCACGAGCTGGGGGCTGGCCGCGGAAGCCGGTCCCCTGGCCCTCGAGGAGGACGTCGCGACCTGGCACGTCACGACCTCGGGTCCCGACTGGTCGGTCGAGACCGAGGTGAGATGGCTGCGCTGGGAGGATGTGATGGCGCGGCTGGACCGGCTGCCGGCGCCCCGGCGCCTCGCAAGCGGCCTCCTCGCCCTCGCCGATTTCGCGCAAGGGGGAGCCTTCGCCCGCTATATGCGCCACAATTGGCGCTACGCGCTGTTCCTCCTGTACCCGATTGTTCTCCTGGCGCTCCTCGCGGCGGCGGCCCTTCTCGCCGGCCGCGTCGCGGCGGGGCTCGCCGGCGGGATCTCGATCGGCATCCTCGCTGGACTCGCGGTCTTCGCGGGTCTCCTGCAATGGGCGCGCCGCGGCCTGCGGCTCGACCATCTCCTGGACGACTGGATCTTCGCCCGAGAGCAGATCCGCGATCCCGATCCGGTCCTCGCCGCCCGGCTCGGCCGCCTCGCCGCGCAGGTGGTCGAGGCGGCGAGGCGGGAGGACTTCGACGAGGTCCTCCTTCTCGGCCACAGCCTCGGCGCCGTCCTCGCCGTCGAGATCGCCGACCGGGCGCTGGCCCTGGACCCGGCGCTCGGCAGATCGGGGGCGACGGTGAGCCTCGCGACGGTCGGCTCCTCCATCCCCAAGCTCGGCCTGCACCGGGCCGCCCGCGCGCTGCGCGACAGGCTCGGGCGCGTCGGCGCCGCGGAGGGCCTCGCCTGGGTGGATTACCAAGCCTATGCGGATGTGATGAACTTCCACAAGTTCCACCCCGTGCGCGGCCTCGGCGCCGGCCTGCGCGGGCCGCTCGTGCGGCTCGTCTCGATCCGCAGGATGCTCGATCCCGGCTATTACCGGCGAATCAGGATGAACCTGCTGCGCGTCCACAACCAGTTCGTCAGCGCCAACGACCTGCGGACGATCTACGACTACTTCATGCTCGTCTGCGGGCCGCGTCCCCTGGAGGTCCTGGCGCGGGCGCCGGAGGGGGCGGCCGATTGCGTCGCCGCGGACGGCTCCCTGGTCCGCCGCCTCCCCCCGCCCTATGCCGCGCGGCCGGGGCTGGACAGGCTGCCCTGAGACGCGCGCCAAGCGAGACGGACCCCCCTATGACGCCTCTCCTCGCCAAGATCGTCTTCTGCCTGCTGGCGGTGCTCTGGTACGTGAACCGGCTGCCGCACGAGCGCCGCTCCGGCCGCACGCCCGTCTCCCTCAATTCCCGCGACCTGCGCGAGACGATCCTCCTGACGATCTCGCTGTCGGGGCTCGGGCTGATTCCCTTCCTCTACGTCGCGACGGGGTTTCCGGCCGCGGCCGAAAGGCCCTTCCTGCCGGCTCTCGCCTGGCTCGGGCTGCTCGCCGCGATCGGCTCCCTCGTGATGTTCCGGCTGACCCACCAGGCGCTCGGCCGCAACTGGTCCGTCTCGCTCCAGGTGCGCGAGAATCACCGGCTCATCCAGAGCGGCGTCTACGCGCGGGTGCGCCATCCGATGTACACGGCCTTCTGGCTCTGGGCGGTCGCCCAGGCCCTGCTCCTGCCGAACTGGGTGGCGGGCCTCGCGGGCCTCGCCGGATTCGGAACCCTCTACGCCTTCAGGATCGGCCGCGAGGAACGGATGATGCTCGACGCCTTCGGCGAGGAGTACCGCGCCTACTCGGCGAGGACGGCGCGGCTGATTCCTTGGGTCTACTGAAGCCGGGGAAGAATGTCGCTTTTTTGCTACGTTTTTACGCAACAGGTGCAGCAGCCATTTACCCTGAATGCCAGTTGCCGCCTGCATTCCGCCCGAAGACCCCAAGCCCGAGCCCCACTGTGGCTTTTTCGCACTAGAGCCTATCGCGTCGCCGCCTATAGCTTTCATCGCGATACCAGTGCTGCGTACCAGCGAAACACCAGGTGTCGTCCCGTTTACCAAGAAGGGGGTTTCCCATGAAGAAGGCTCTCGCGATCGCCGCGGTTGCCGGCATCGTCCTCAGCGCTGGCGCTTGCCTCGGCAAGGGCAAGGGCAAGGCGCCGCCGCCGCCGCCGGCTCCGGCTGCGATCGTTACCAAGGGCTGATGCCCAAGGTGGGAGGGCTGCTCGCAGCCCTCCCACCATATTGTTTTCCGATTTGTTGCTTCATCGTGTTGCGTACCTAGATGGCCGGCCGGACCGTCCGCCAGGGCGAGTGGCATCACGGCCAGCATCGGGCCCATCGGCTGCGGAGCGTCAGATGCGCAAGTTCCAGGGCAAGCATGCCCTCCAGGGATTCCTGTCCCTCGTCGTTTTTTCCCTTGCCGCGGCCCTGAGCCCCCAGGCGGCCCATGCCGACGACCGCTACCCGTCGACCTACCAGTCCGCACGGGCAGGCGCCGCCTCCGGGGTGCCGGAGCGCTTCGTCGATCCGCTGGCCTCTCCCCAGGATGCGGCTCCCCTGACGTCCGCGGCAGCCTATGCCAGCCATCCCCGCGGACGGCACGGAAGGGCGGTCGCCGCCGCTCCGGGCGCCTATTTCATCGAGTTCCGCTCCCGCTATGCGCTGAGCTACGGGCATACCTATGCCGCCTTCGGCCGGCTCGACAGCCGCGGCCGAATCATCTCGCGGGAGGTCGCGGGCCTGCATCCGGCCGGGGAAAGCTCCGTGCCGTGGATGATCGGCCATCTGGTGCCGGTGCCGTCCGAGACCGGGCCGAGCGACGGCGATCTCGAGGACGAGTACATCTCGAATCGCTATCGCGTCACCATGAACGAGGCCGACTACAACAAGGTCGTCGCCAAGATCCGCCAGATGCAGCGCTCGACGCCGCTCTGGAGCGCGACGGTCTATAATTGCAACTCCTTCGTCGGGGACATCGCCCGCTACATGGGCCTGCGCTCGGACACCTCCACGCTCCAGACGCCGCCGAACTACATCGCGGCCCTGCGCCGGCTCAACGGCGGCCGGTCGAGCATCCCGCCGAACTCTCTCTGAGCGCGGCTCCGCGCCCGAAGCATCCCGATGGCGGCGCGGCCTCCCCGCGCTTCCGCGGAGCCCGGCGCCCCGTTCCTCGGTGATCCCTGCCTCGGTGACCTGCTCGCCGCCGCCGCCGAGGCCCGCGCCAACGCCTATGCGCCCTATTCGCAGTTCCCCGTCGGCGCCGCCATCCTCGACGAAGACGGGCGGATCTTCGCGGGCTGCAACGTCGAGAACGCCTCCTATCCTGTCGGGACCTGCGCCGAGGCCGGCGCGATCGCGGCCATGGTCGCCGGCGGAGGCCGGCGGCTGCGGGCGATCCTGATCCTCGGCGGGGAGGCGCAGGCGGGGCTTGCGCCCTGCGGCGCCTGCCGCCAGCGCATCGTCGAGTTCGCCCTGCCGGGCGCGCTGGTCCATTGCGCGGGCCCGGGGGGAATCGGCCGGACCGTCGAAGCGGCCGATCTTCTCCCGCATTCCTTCGCCGCCCGCGACTTGCGCCCCTGAACCTCATGACGACGCCTCATGACGAAAAGATCGCCGAGGCTCTGACCCGGCTCGCGCGAAGCGGCATTTCGGGCCGGTTCGACTGCGCCTTCGTCCTCGGCACCGGCCTCGGGCGCATCGCCGAGGGAATGACGGACGCGATCGCCCTCCCCTATGCGGAGGTGCCCCATTTCCCCCGCTCGGACGTCTCGGGCCATGCGGGCCGGATCATCGCCGGGCAGATCGAGCGCAAGCGCGTCCTGATCTTCCAGGGCCGGGCCCATTACTACGAGACGGGCGACGCGGCGGCCATGCGGGTCCCGATCGGGGTCGCGGCGGCGCTGGGCGCGCCTCCCCTCATCCTCACCAACGCCTCGGGCTCGGTGAAGCTCGACTACCGGCCCGGAAGCCATGTCCTGGTCGGCGACCACATCAATTATTCGGGCCTGAATCCCCTCATCGGCGATGCCGGAGACCGGCGCTTCGTCCCGATGGACCACGCCTATGACGAGCGGCTGCGCCGGAAGCTGAAGCTCGCCGCGGCCGCCTGCGGCGTCACGCTGCACGAGGGCGTCTATATGTGGTTCTCGGGGCCGAGCTTCGAGACGCCCGCCGAGGTGCGCATGGCGCGGCTGCTCGGCGCCGACGTCGTCGGGATGTCCACCGTCCCGGAAGTGATTCTCGCGCGCTATTACGGTCTGCGCGTGGCGGTGATATCGCTGGTGACGAACATGGCCGCGGGTGTCCAGTTGTCCCAGGCCGCCCATACGCATACCGATACGCGATCGCTCGCCGCCGGGTCCGCTCCGACCCTGCGGCGCCTGCTCGCCACCTTCCTGGCAGGATTGGATGATGTCTGAAGACACGAGCGGCGAGACCCGGCCGGCCGCGCCCGTCCTCCTCACCGGCGCCTCCGGCGCCCTCGGCCGCGTGCTGGCGCGCGAACTCGCCGCGAAGGGCTGGCAGCTCAGGCTCACCGACATCGCGCCCTTCCCGGACGAGGTGCCTGCGGGCGCGACCTTCGAGGCCGCCGATCTCCTCGACCGCGCCGCGATCGCCCGGCTGGCCAAGGGCTGCGGCGCGATCCTGCATTTCGGCGGCACGTCGGTCGAGAGGCCCTTCGACGAGGTCTTCGGCCCCAATGTCCAGGGGCTCTACAATATCTACGAGGCGGCGCGGGCGGCAGGCGCGCGCGTCGTCTTCGCCTCGTCCAACCACACGATCGGCTTCCACACCCGCTCGACCACGATCGACCCGGACAGCCCCTACCGGCCCGACAGCTATTACGGCGCCTCCAAGGTCTGGGGCGAGATGATGGGGCGCCTCTATTGGCACAAGCACGGCGTCGAGAGCGTGCTGGTGCGGATCGGATCGTGCTTCCCTGAGCCCGTCGATGCGCGCATGCTCGCGACCTGGCTCTCCTACGGCGATCTCGTGCGGCTCTGCGAGCGGGCCGTGCTGGCGCCGCAGGTCGGCTGCTGCGTCATCTGGGGCGCCTCCCACAACAGCCGCATGACCTGGTGGGAAGGCGATGCCCGCGACCTGATCGGCTGGCAGCCGGAGGATTCGGCCGACGGCTATGCCGGGACGGTCGGCGACAAGACGAGCGGCGATCCGGTGATCGAGGCGCATCAGGGCGGCGCCTACGTCAAGATGGGCTGGACGCGGGCGTGAGCCGCCTCTGCTCCTGAGGCGGCGGCCTTTCCCATGTTCCTGCCGCAGGAGACGATTCGGGCGAAGCGGGACGGGCGCGCCCTCGCCCCGGCCGAGATCGCAGCCTTCGTCGAGGGCCTCGCCGACGGCAGCGTCGGCGAGGGGCAGGCGGCCGCCCTCGCCATGGCAATCTGCCTGCGCGGCCTGTCGCTCGCCGAATGCGTGGCCCTGACCTCCGCCATGACGCGCTCCGGCGCCGTGCTGGACTGGGACCTGCCGGGCCCGGTGCTGGACAAGCATTCGACCGGAGGGGTCGGGGACGCGGTGAGCCTCGCCCTCGCCCCCGCCGTCGCGGCCTGCGGCGGCTTCGTTCCGATGATCGCAGGCCGGGGCCTCGGCCATACGGGCGGCACGCTCGACAAGCTCGATTCGATCCCGGGCTACGCCTCGCAGCCGTCTCTCGACCGCTTTCGGCGGGCCGTCCGCGAGACGGGCTGCGCCATCATCGGCCAGACGCCGGATCTCGCCCCCGCCGACCGCCGCCTCTACGCCATTCGGGACGTGACGGGGACCGTCGAATCCCTCGACCTCATCACGGCCTCGATCCTCTCGAAGAAGCTCGCGGCGGGGCTCGACGCGCTCGTCATGGACGTCAAGGCCGGCTCCGGCGCCTTCCTCGCCGGCCCGGACGAGGCGCAGGCCCTGGCCGAGCGGATCACGGCGGTCGCCGCCGGGGCGGGGCTGCGGACGCTCGCCTACCTGACCGACATGGACGAGCCCCTCGCCTCCGCCGCCGGAAACGGGCTCGAGACCGCCTATGTGCTCGACTACCTGACCGGGCGGAGGCGCGAGCCGCGCTTCCACGCGGTCACCGTCACCCTCGGCGGCGCGATGCTGGCGCTCGGCGGCCTCGCGCGGGACGAGGCGGAGGGCCGGGCCCGGATCGAGGCTGCCTTCGAATCGGGGGCGGCGGCCGAGCGCTTCGGGCGCATGGTCGCGGCCCTGGGCGGCCCCACGGATCTCGTCGAGAAATCCGAAACGCATCTGCGGAGGGCGCCGGTCCTGCGCCCCGTCCCGGCCGGGCGGCCCGGGATCGTCGCGACCATCGACACGCGCGCGATCGGCATGGTTGTCGTGGCCCTGGGCGGCGGCCGGGTCCGCGCGGGCGATTCCATCGACCACGCGGTCGGCCTGACGGATCTCGCCGGCACCGGCACGCGCCTCGAGGCCGATTCTCCCCTCGCCCTCGTCCATGCCCGTTCCGAGGCCGAGGCCGAGGCGGCGGCCGTCGCCGTGCGGGCCGCCTACCGGCTCGGCGCCGAGCCTCCCCCTGCACGCCCTCTCATCGGAAAACGGATCGACGCCGGATGACGGAACGCCCCGACGCCCTTCTCCTCGCCATCACCGATTGGGACCCTACGCCCTGGCTCGACAGGTTTCGCCGGCTGCTGCCGGACCGCGCGATCGTGACGGGCGAGGACAGCTTCGACCCGGCCTCGATCCGCTATGCCGCGGCCTGGAAGCACCGGCCGGGAAGCCTCGCCGGCCTGCCGAATCTCGAAGCCATCTTCTCCCTCGGGGCCGGGGTCGCCCACCTCGTCGGCGATCCCGGCCTGCCCTCGGCTCCCATCCTGCGCGTGGTCGACCGGGACCTGACCGAGCGCATGAGCGAATATGTCGTGCTCCATTGCCTGATGCATCTGCGCAAGGGCTGGACCTATGCGCAGCGCCAGGCGCGCGGGATCTGGGAGGACGACGACGACCAGCCGGCCGCCCGCGAGGTGCGCGTCGGCATCATGGGGCTCGGCGTGCTCGGCGGGGACGCGGCCTGCAAGCTCAAGGTCATGGGCTTCGACGTCGCGGGCTGGAGCCGGAGCAGGCGCCGTCTCAACGGCATCGCGACCTATGCCGGGGAGGCGGAACTCGACGCCTTCCTCGCCCGCACCGACATTCTGGTCGTGCTCCTGCCGCTGACGCCCGAGACCCGCGGCGTCCTGAATGCGGGCTTGTTCGGGCGGCTCGCCCGCGACGGGCGGCTCGGCGGCCCGATCCTGATCAATGCCGGCCGGGGCGGCCTTCAGGTCGAGGCGGACATCCTGGCCGCGCTCCGCGAGGGCACGCTGAAGGCGGCGACGCTCGACGTCTTCGAGACGGAGCCCCTGCCCCCCTCCTCGCCCCTGTGGAGCCATCCGGCGGTGCAGGTCACGCCGCACAACGCGGCCATGAGCGATCCCGGCGCCAGCGCCTCCGCCATTGCCGGCCAGATCCGCCGCCACGAGGCGGGCGAAGCCTTCGTCAATGCGGTCGATCCGGGCCGGGGATATTAAGCCGCGCCAAGCAGGCGGCGGATGCGGGTCACGGGGCCTCCCCCGGCTCTCTCGATCCGCGCCGCGGCCTCGGCCAGGGGCTCGGCGGCGACGGCCATGTGATGGCCGTTGGCATGGAGCAGGCGGCTCCCGTCCGTCATCATGCCGACATGGCCGCGCCAGAAGACGAGATCGCCGCGGCGAAGCCCGCCGAAGCCGGAGCCGCAGGCGATCTCCTCGCCCAACGCCGCCTCCTGCTGGTCGCTGTCGCGCGGGGCCGCGATGCCGGCGGCGGCGAGGGAAAGCTGGACGAGGCCCGAGCAATCGATGCCGAGGCTCGTCTTGCCGCCCCACAGATAGGGCGTCCCGGCCAGACGCTCGGCGACCGCGACGGGATCAGGCTCCACCTCGGCCGCAGGCGCCAGATGGGCGGCCCAGGCGAAGCCGCCCCCTGCGAGCGGAAGATAGCCGCGCACGGCCTCGCCGGAGGTGGCCACGCCCGCCCCGAGACTCAGGAAGGCCAGCGGCGGCAGCTTCAGGTCCGGGCCCGGATAGACGAAGGTGCGCAGCGCCCGGACCCAGTGCGTCGGCGCGGGAGCATCGGGCGCGAGGACCGCGTCCGGCAGGTAGCCGACATAGCCATCCCCTTCGAGCTGGACCCAGGCATAGCCCTCGTGTTCCTCGAAGACGCGCACAGCCTCCCCCATCAGCGCCTCGGTATCGAGCGGCGCATCGGGCCTCGGCTCGCGGCGCAGGGGAGCGGAGGGGGCGGCGACGCGCGCCGTCCGGGCGGCGGCGTAGCGCTCCGCGGCGATCCGGCCGCGCAGGAGTTCATCGGCCAGATCCGGCCGGGCCGCGGTCACGCGCTTGTCGAATTCCGCCATCTCCATCTCCTGCCGCCTCATGTCGGCGCCGCAGCCCGCGGTCAACAGGGCTTGCGCGGTCCGGCCGGATGTCGTCGTCTCGCGATCTGGAACGGAGCGCGGCGAGGCACCATGTCTCGCCCGCGAGGGATAGGGCAGGAGATACGAAGATGGGACTTCTCGACGACGTCATCGGCAGCGTCACGGGTGGCGGCAAGGACAGCGGCAAGGAAAGCAGCAGCGGAACCTCGCCGCTCACCAAGGCCCTCCTGATGCTGCTCGCGGCCAAGATGGCCACCTCCTATTTCGGCAGGTCCAGCGCCCCGGCCGGCGATTCCCATGCCGGCTCGGCGCCCCCGCCCGCGCCGTCCGGCAAGATCGAAAGCGGCATCCTCGCCGGACTTCCGAGCCTCGGCTCGCTCTTCGGCGGCTCCTCGTCGCAGGAGGCGCCCTCCCCCGCCCCGGCCCCCGGCGGCAAGATCGAGAGCGGCATCCTCGCGGGGCTCCCGAGCCTCGATTCGATCCTGGGCTCGCTCCGCTCCGGCGGCCACGGGGACAAGGTCGATTCGTGGATCGGCGACGGCGACAACAAGGAGGTCCCTCCCCAGGATCTCGGCAAGGCGATCGGGCCTGAAATGCTCGAGCAATTGTCGAAGGCGACCGGCATTCCGAAGGACACGCTGCTTCAGCAGCTCTCCGGCGTGCTGCCGGAGGTCGTCGACAAGCTGACGCCCGGCGGCACCCTCCCGGATCCGAAGGACCGCTCCCACTGGTGAGGGCGGAGGCGAGACGGGCCGTTTCCGTCCGACGTCGTCGGACGGAAACAATGGGGGGATTATGTGCGCGCGCCCTCTCCCCATCCCGGGGGCGGAGCGCTCCCTCGGAGACGCCATTCATGACACGCGTGAGCCTGATCCTCGGTTGTCTCGTGATCGCGGCGACGCCGGCCCTTGCCGATCAATGCTCATGGAATTCCAAGCCCGTGGCGGAAAAGGCGCTGACCTATCTGGGGGTCGGATCGAACGTGCAGGAATTCTGTCGGCCTTGCAGCGACAAGAAAGCCAGCAAGATCACTGTCGCGACGGCCGAGTCCAAGCAGGTGGACACGGATTACTATCAGGTCCAGCTCAACGGCCGGGGCGTCGACCTCGCCTATCTCTTCGTGCAGCAGAAGGGCAGCAAGACCTGGACGAATCTCGGCCGGCTGGTGAAATGCCTCGACGACATCGACAACGACAAGACGCTGCCCGCCTCGCTCGTGGACAAATAAGCGCGCACGCGGCACGGAGGACCGACAACCGGTCCCCGGAGGTGTGGCGATTGAGAGCGACGGCAAGGGAGGCCGCCCGGGCGGCCATTTGGGCGGCAGCGGGCCTCTCTGCGCTGGCGGCGACGCCGGCCCTCGCGCAGACTTGCGCCTGGATGCCGCGGCCCGAGGCGGAGGAGGCTTTGCGCCATCTGCCCGCGGGCACCGAGACGCAATATTACTGCGCGCCGTGCAAGGACCGGCGCGCCGTGCGCACGATCGTCGAGGAGGCGGAGATCCGGCCCATCGACACCTATAATCATCAGGTCCTCATCAACGGGCAGCCGACGGACCTCGCCTATCTCTATCTCTTCGACCGGCGCCGGAAGGCGTGGCGCAATCTGGGCCTCGCCATCCGCTGCCACGAGGAGGACGACGTCCCCCCAACCCTGCCTCCGAACCGCCTCGCCTCCTGAATGGTTGAAATCCGACGCACGGCATCCGGCACGAGGGCTGCTCCCGAGCCGTTGCGGGCCGCTGCTGTCGGAAAACCGGAATCCGCTTCCCCGGCATCCTCTACCTGTTCAGCCACCCGAGCAGCCCCGCCCCCGGGGCGAGGATGCCGGTCGCCCAGACGAGGGCGGAAGCGAGATTGGCGAGTTGGAAGATCGGGCGCGGCATCAGGAAGACCCCGGCGACGAGCGGCACGAGCGCCCGCAAAGGTCCGAAGAACCGGCCGATGAAGACGCCCCAGGCGCCGTATCGGCGCGTCAGCGCCTCGGTCTTCTCCATCAGGTCCGGCCGCTTGTTGAGCGGCCAGGAATGCTGGATGGCGGGTCCGACATAGCGCGCCACCTCGTAGCTCACCCAGTCGCCGAGGAAGGCTCCGATCACCGCGCCGATCCAGATCGGCCAGAACTGAAGCCCCGCCCCGCCAATGAGCGCCCCGATCCCGAACAGGATCACCGTGGCGGGGATCAGGAGCGAGAGAACGGCGAGGGATTCGCCGAAGGCGAGCGCCGCCACGATGAAGGGACCCCAGCCCTGGTTCTGGCGGATGAAATCCAGCACCGGCTGGGCATATTGGTCGAAATTCATGGTCGGGCCCCCGGGATCGCGTGTCTGCCGCACCATGAGGGCGCAAGCGTGGTCAAGAGGCCCCCTTCCGCGCCGGCGCGGTCTCGCGCGCGGATCGGGATGCACTTGAACCCGACGCCGCCTCGGCCCATACAGGCGACATGCCAGCCACCTCCCGGTAGCTCAGCAGGATAGAGCACAGGTTTCCTAAACCTGGGGTCAGGGGTTCGATTCCCTTCCGGGAGGCCAAAAGCCTAGCGTTTCAAAGAGCTTACAGCAAGGTGGGACGAGTCCTCGTCCCAATGTTTCACAGTCGCTTGTACCGGCCCTGCCCACCGGAATCACACCCTCCAGCCTCGCAGGGGAGCATGAGCGGGGCGGCGGCAACCTCTCCGCCCGCCCGCACCATCATGCACAAGCCGAAGGTGCGACCGAGGAGAGCATGCATACAATGCGCCGATCGTCAACGGGTTTACCCGGACGCGAAAGAAGTTGATCGATCGAAAACATGAAACGCCAGCCAACGATATCCATGTTTGCCCTCTCAACCTGACGCATTAATAGCCTCCCGCCCCCCTGCAGGCCCTTCCAAGGGTCGATGCTCCTACACCACCTCGCAGAGCACCTCCTCCATAATTGCCGGTCTTTTGTCGTCTTATGGCAAGAGGTGCCGATTTTCTGCGGCTATAATGCAGGTTACCTGCCAACTGCCGCTAATGCACCCTTCGGATCCTAGAGAGGGGAAAAGGAAAACAGCCATGAGAATTTCGTGCCGTGCCTCGGTGGGAGCAGCATGGGCGACGGCCGCTCCGGCGGGCGGCGCTTCGCTCCGGGACGGCTGATCCACGATTTCGATTGAACAAGGCGTGGAACAGCTTGTGTCTCGACCGGTGAAGGAAAGCCGAGTTTTTCATGGCCGAAGCTTTGGAAATACCAAGAAAAACTCCCAGGACGGCAACGTCGGCCACTCTTCGCATCGGAAATGTCGGCGCGATTCCATCGGTGTTCAAATCACTGGAACTCAACCTCGAATCGACCCTGCGTGAAGTCGGTTTATCGGCGTCGATCTTCAACGATCCTGAAGCACTCGTTCCTTATGCCACAATCGACGAATTGTTCCGGCTCGCGGTGAGTCAATCGAGTTGCGAGCATTTTGGTCTGCTCGTCGGCATGGCACCTCCCGATCTGGGCCTGCCCGGCTTTCTGATGCAGTACGCGCCCACGGCGCAAGCCGGCCTGGAAGCTCTCGTCGCATCCATGAACAGGGTCGATAGCGGAGCCGTCGTCGGGTTGGCGCTGGAGGCCGGCGTCATCACGCTGTCTTACTCCGTCACAGCTCCTGACGTATGCTGCATCGATCAGATCTGCGACGCAGCCATCGCCATTGGCTTCGGTATCCTGCGACGAGCGGTCCAAGGTTTTACCCCGATCGAGATCCGTCTGCCGCGGAGGATTCCGGCGGATCCGGCTCTCTTCCAGCATTACTTTTCCGGCACGCCGATAAAGTTCAATGCTTGTGAGGCTGCGATCGATTTCCACTTCTCTATCCTTGAGCTGCCGCTCAAGAATTCGGACCCGATACTTTATCGCTTTCTTCAATACCTCCTTGCGCGGGACGGAGCTCTCGCGGAGCGCTCGATGGCTGAGCAAATCAGGCGAATCCTGCCCGGACTGATCCGCCAAAAACACGTTAGCACCGCCACAATTGCTCAGATGTTCGGCGTTCATCCTCGGACAATAGCTCGGCGGTTGGCTGAGGACAACGTAACATTGCATGATCTCGTCCAGCACGCACGATTCGAGGCTGCACAAAAAATGCTGCGAACGACCAACCTGACCTTAATGGAGATTGCGGCCAGCCTTCATTATTCTGACGCGAGCGCGTTCACGCGGGCATTCCGTCAGAAATTCGGCTTGACTCCTAGCGTGTGGCGCAACGCGCAGCGGGTTCTCGATATCCCCGCACTGAGAACCGGACGAGCTTCGCGCAGAACGCGGGCCGGCGAAATCGGCTCTCGAATGGCGGAGAAGCACCGGGGCGATCCCTGATGTCATTCTGCAACAGAGTCGCTCCGAGCAACGGCATGTCGCAATCCGTCAATTCCGAGTCCGTCGAGGTCAGGGGCACCGGTGCGGCAGCATGCGATGGCTGCGGCACAGGTGATGGCGGCATCAGGTCGCGCAGGAATCAGGGGCACATCAATGAAACTTCTCTCCACGGCCGCCGCGCTCGGTGGCGTATTGCTCGGTACGGCCGCCATGGCTGCCGATCTCCCGGTTCGCAGCGGCCCGCCTGCATTTCTGCCGCAGCCGCCCGCATTCACCTGGACAGGCTTCTACGTCGGCCTGCAGGCCGGCGCCGCCTGGGATCAGATCTCGAACAACGGCAACTATAACGGGTATGGCTATCTTCTCGCGCCGGCAGCCCCGGTCGTCGCCTCCGCCCTGCTCTACGGGCGGAACAACGGCGCCAACAACAAGAGCGGCTTCATCGGCGGCGGCCATGTCGGCGGCTACTACCAGATGGGCGCGATGGTCGTCGGTCTCGAAGGCGACCTCGAAGGCACGACGGTGGCGGCAGGCTCGTTGCGCGGCTCGATACGCGGCACGCTCGGCTATGCCGTCGACCGCGTGCTCTTCTACGCGACCGGCGGCGCGGCGTTCGGGGCGCGCCCCGGGGTCGGTTACAATGGCCAGTGGAACTACAATTGGGGAGGCGCCGGGTCTTCATCGCGCACCGGCTGGACCGTGGGCGGCGGCATCAAATATGCTTTCCAGCAGAACTGGTCGGCAGGAATCGAGTATCGCTACAGCGATTACGGCACGAACAACAATACCGGACCCTGGGGCTTTAACCCTGGCGGCAATGCGCGTCTGACCGAAAACGCCGTCCGCGCGACTCTGTCCTATCATTTCTTCAGTGCGCCGGCTCCGACCGTCGCACGATACTGATCCTCCACGTCATCCGTGGTCGGGCCCCTGCCGGGCCTTGCCGCCTCGTCTCATTTCCATCCGGAGAACCTCACAGTGAAAAAACCGATCTTGCTTGCGCTCCTCGGAGCGGCCTCCTTCTGCGCGCCGGCTCAGGCTCAGGTCACGTTCGACATGGCGAAGCTGAGCTGCGCGGATTACAACGCCATGGATCCGATCGCCGCGCAGACCACCGCGGCATGGATGAGCGGCTGGTTCAACCAGCGGCTCGGAAATACGGTGATCAACCTCGAGGGCTATCGCCGGAACGTCGCGAATGTCGGGGGGTGGTGCGTGGCCAATCCGAGCGCGAACATCATGGCCGGTCTGCAAGCCGCCATGGACAATGCCCAGACGCAGCAAGGCGGCCCGACGGCGATCAACGCGGCCCAGATCACCTGCGGCCAGTTTCTCAAGACCAAGGGCGAGGAGCACCTCCTCGTCGCGTCCTGGATGGGCGGCTGGTTCATGTCCACCAAGAACCTGACCAACGTCGATCCGCGCTATACCCGCCGCAACTCGGAGAAGATCGTCGCCTATTGCAAAGGCCACAAGGGTGAAAGCCTCATGGCCGCCGTCAAGGAGATCTGGCGCTAATCGGGCGATCGCGTTCGGCCCGCCTGTTCGCGTGAGCCTCCCTTCCTGCGGAAAAAGATAGCGTGTTGCAGGCCAAATGTGGTGTTCCTCCAGGCAGGGTGAATTGCCTGAGACTCTCGCGGGGCGCGTCATGAATTCCGTCAACAGGCCGCAGGGACTGATTGCATTGTTCGCAGTCCTTGCATGCGGATATGCTCCGGCGCATGCGGCGGACCTGCCGGCGCGGACGGCGCCGGCGCTCGTGGCGGCCCCGCCGACCTTCACCTGGCAGGGCCTCCATATGGGCTTCAACTACGGCTATGCCTGGGAAGGCTCGAGGGGGGCCGGGATTGCCGGCTCCCCTCTCTACGACACGACCATCCTCCAGGACTGGTCGGCGGCCTCGGCCCGCGGCGCGACCGGGGGCGTCCGCACCGGCCTCGAAGGCTTCTTCGGCGGCGGGCAGATCGGCTACGACTGGCAGACTGGCCCTGTCGTTCTCGGCGTCGAGGCGGATATCCAGGGCGGAGGCATCGCCGGCCGGGGAGGCTACAACTCGATCGTGCCGGAGGGCGGCGCAGGCGCGGCGGCTCTCACGATGGCCGATGTCCGCCGGCATCTTCGGACCTTCGGAACGGTCCGCGGACGCCTCGGCTACGCCATCACCCCGACCATCCTCGGCTACGTGACCGGCGGCCTCGCCTATGGCAACGCCAGCGTCGGCACGACGATGATCCAGTCGCTCGACCCGTCGGCCCTCACCTCCGACACCGCGCGTGCCTCGGGCTCCCGGCAATTGACGGGCTGGACCCTCGGCGCGGGTGCCGAAATGGCGATCGCGCCGAATCTGAGCGCGAAGCTCGAATATCTCTATTACGACCTCGGATCGATGCGGACATCCGGGTCCCTGACGCATACCGATCCCCTGACCGGACGGGGACTCGGGACGGCCTTTACGACGAGCACACGGTTCAACGGCAGCAGCGTGCGCATGGGCCTCAATTACCGGTTCGGCGATCCCTCTGCGGAGGGCTCGCAGGCTTCCGCCTTCGCACCGGCTATGCCGGCCGCGTCGGACCGCGTCCGGTTCGGCGATTGGGAGATGTCGTTCATCCCTTATACCTGGGCGACCGGCTTGAACGGCTCGTCGACGGCGAAAGGCCAGGCGACCAATGTCGATGCGAGCTTCGTCGACATCCTGACGAAGGCGAGCAGTTTCCCGCTCGAAATCGCGGCCAAGACGGAGATCCGCAACGGGCCGCTGTCGTTCTACGGCGACTTCGTCGGGGCGCAGATCCGGTTCGCCGGCTCGTCGATGGTGCTGCGCAACCCGATCGCCGACGCCACCCTCGGGCTCGCCGCAAAGGCGCACACGAAATTGAACATCGCCATTCTCGAAGGCGGGAGCACGTTCGAGCTGGCGCGCTGGGGCTATGCGGGCGCGCCCGAAGCCTTCACGGCGATCGATGCGGTCGCGGGCGTGCGCTATTGGAATGTCGGCGTCAATCTCTCGCTCGACACCGTGAGCGCGGCCAGCCTCGCCAACCTCGGCTACACGCAGATCGGGTATCGCGCGATTGCGAAGTCGGGCACGATGTCGTGGGTCGATCCGCTCGTCGGCCTGCGCCTGCGCCAGCAGATCGATGCGACCAATGCCTTCTATGTGAAGGGCGATGTCGGCGGCTTCGGCGCGGGCAGCAAGTTCTCGTGGCAGGCAGAGGCAGCCTATACGCACGACTTCCGGTTCGCGGGCCTCGACTGGACGAGCATGATCGGCTACCGCGCACTCTACGCCGACTATGAGCAAGGCAGCGGCCTCCATCGCTCCGGCCTGAACGCCGTCATGCACGGCCCCGTAACGGGGCTCGGCGTGAAGTTCTGACCCGGCCGCGCGGAGTCCTATGACGACGAAACGCCGGCGAGCTTCCGCGGCCGGCGTTCGACGGGGGCGCCGCTAATGCGCCTTCGAGTTGTCCGGCCAGGCATTCTGGATCGCCGCGAAAAAGAAGGCGGTCGTCAGGCCGAACAGAATGAGTCCGTTGACAGCTTCAATGGCGCCGCCGAGCCGCCAATCGGGGCGGAGGAGCTCCGGCGCGTGGCCATAGCTCGTGATCGCTCCCAGCGAATAGAGAGTTGCATCGGAAAGATTGGACAGGGCACCCACATACACATAGAGCAGCGCCCACAGGAATGCTTCGACACCATGGAGGACCGCAGCGAACAATGCGAGAATCGCAACGGAAACATTGAAGGTCACCATTTTCCTGGCCGAAGGCTTGATCTCCGGGATTAAAGTCTTCGTCACGATCATGAATGCCGTTACATGTATGACGGTTGTGGAAACGAGCAACGGCAGGCCCAGGAGCCAGTCGTTCGTCCAAATCATGTGATACCCCTCGCCTGAACCGCTCCGACCCATGCTTTCCCATGCAGGGAATGCGCTTTCGGCATCGCATCGGCTATTCGTAATTGTCGTAATCGGTGAACCCGACGCGTAACTCGAGGGCGAAGTAGACGAGTGACGCAGCGAACAGGACCTGCGCGGCCGTGAAAAGCATCGCCGCGCCCCACGCATGCGCAATCCCGATGAAAGCGCCGGAGAACATGAAGACCACGATGAACGTGGTCGCGACGCCGGAGAGAAGCGCCAGCATGATCGACTTGCGGACCAGCCGCGATCGGTGCTGGAGGCGCGGGAGATCCTCCTTGAGGAACAGCCTCGCGGTATCGTCCTCGAGGATCCGGTTGATCGACCGGATGCGATCGACGATGCGGGTCAGGCGCCCCGACAGCACGCTGATGAAGGAGGCGACCGCGCTCAGCAGGAAGACCGGCGCGGTCGCGCGCACCATCAGCCGTCCCAATTCCTCCGCCGAGGTATTGGTCGTGATCTCGCTCAGAATGCCCGGCGCGTCCATCCTTGCCTCGCTCGCTACGCTGCTCAATCGTGTCCCTGCGGCATTGCTTCCTCGATCGTGACGGCATGCGCCTGCCTCGGAGCGCCGGCAGCCGCATTCTCCATGCTCCCGGCCGGAAGGCAAAGCAGGCCGACCGGCGCAGCCGATCGTCGCGGATCGGCGCTCCCGTTGGACCCGGTCGCGATGGGCTGCCCTCCGGGTCGCCGTTGCGTTCCCCGCGAACGGGCGCTTCTCAATGTCCGCCGATTTGGAGCGGAGCCGAAATGATCTTGATCGGCAACTGGACGATGGCTTCGAGCGAATTGGCGGTCGCCTCGTGCGCCCGTTCCGAGAACTGCCGGGAGATCGTCCCGCGTTCGAGGACATGGCGCAGTTGCGGGGCAATTGCGGCGAGCCGGGCGAATTTGTCGTGATCGATCGCCGACAGCCCTTCGACCTGGGTCATGTCGATCACCGTCGCGCCCAACGCCGCCAGCTCGGCCGTGTTCGCATCGTCGCCGAGCCGCGTCTCCCCTCCCGCCAGGAAGCTCGACAGGCCGAGGGCCTTGTCGTCCTTCGACAGCACGATGAGGAAGCTCTTCTTCGGCTTGCCGAACCGGCGCATCTGCGCCTTGAACACGTCGATATCGATGTCCGGCGCCGCGAGGATGATCTCGCCGAGCTTCGACGCATTTCGCGGCAACCTGCCGGAGATCTTGATCTGGCGAAGAGCCTCGACCGTCACCCAGTTCCCCATCGAATGCGCCAGGATGTTCACTTGGTCGACATCGGCGGCGAAGATCAGCCGGATCAGCCGCTCGAGATCATCCCGCGCCGCCGTCGCGCTGTTGTTGTCATAGACATATTGGGAGAGTTCACCGCGAGACGCCCAGGTGAAAAGGACGGGAACCGCCGGCGCCTTGGCGTCATGGACGACCTGCGTAAACCGATAGAGCCCCTCCGCGAACATGGTGTTGTAGCCATGGATGAAGAGGAATACCCGGCGCTGCCCCTTCGGCCGGGACGCCAGTTGCGCGTTCAGTGCCTGGACGAAGGCTCTCTCTCCCTTGAGATAGCCCGCCTGGCGCACGACGAAATTCGTTTGCGGATCGCCCGGCGGCGTCGAAGGCCATTCGATCTCGCCCTCCTGGTGGTTCGGCGGAACGGAGACCGCGATCCGCGCGAAATCGAGGTCCTGGGACCGTTCGCCGTTGAACAAGGTGCCGGGCCGTTCATCCCTCCGGCGCGTCGTGGCGACCAGGATCGTATGCGCCGTGGACCCGTCGTTGAGCGCCGGAACCGGCGCGAGGAAGCCCACCTCCGGCCGGGAGGCGCAGGCGGCGAGCAGGAACACCAGCATGCAGGCCGGACCGGCCCTCATGCATGAGAGGAGAACAAGCAGACGCTGCGCGAGCCTCGTACCGAACGCGGTCCCCAAGATACGCATTTCATGATCCCTGCCGGACAGCGGCTCCATCGAGCCGCCGTCGACGCTTCCTCGCCGCAGGTCAGCGGCATACCTTGCGGCCGTTGACGATCGCGCAACGGACCGGCGTGACCACAACGGCTTTCGGGGCCGGCCGCCGCGCGACGACGGCTCCGTTCGGGCCGGCGCATCCGGCTCGCACAACTCCCCGGGCACAAACGACGGCGCTCGCCTCGATCGGCGCGACGATTGCCGCCAGGACGACCACGCCCGCGGCCAAGGCCCAAGCGTTCAAACTCGCTGTCGTCATAGATCGTCGCTCCCATGAAAATAGCAGAGCGCCGGTCGCGGCGGCTCTGCTTGCTTCGACATCCTCGCGAGGCGGCCGAACGGATCGTCGCCTCGCAAGGCCGTGCATGATCGGGGCTGGGGACCAGGGTGAACCCCATTCACGAGTCAGGGACCGGCCGCGACCCTCGTCAGGAGACTTTCCTGACAGCCGGCGGGGCCCAGGTGTCGTTGATGATCGACGGGTCCGTCTCGTTCGGCCAATACATCCGCAACATCAGGATGAAGTCGCCGGAGGGGGCGGGAAGCCAGTTGGATTCCTTGTCCTTGCCGGGGGAGTCCTTCTGGATGTAGAGATCCGTCGATCCGTCGGGGTTCGACTGCAGATTTTGCCTCGGGCTGACCGAGTACCGGTCGATCGGGTTCTTCACGAAGAAATACTCGCTGTCGTACATCGTCAGCGACCAGAACCCTTCCACCGGCGGCAGATGTCCCTTGGGGAAATTCATGACGTATTTATGCGCACCGCTATATTTGCGGTGCTCGGCATCCGCCCTCGAGGTCGGGTAGACGGCGTCCTGCGGACGATTGGCGCCGAGCCCGATAGCGGTGATGAGGCCGCGCATCAGATAGTCCGTGCCGTAGATGCCGGTCTTCGTCGTGAAGGCCCAGCCGTTCTCGTTCCTGACCGCCTTGTTGATCTTGAACTGAAGCATGATCCGGTCGAACCCGACATGCGGGATCCGCTTCACGAAATCAGCCTTCAGCTTGCTCGCATCGAAGGATTGCCCGGGGACGATGCCGAGGCGGGCGAACCTGGCGAGATAGGGCGCATCCACCTCGGCAGGCGGATTGGTCTTCATCAAGTCGCAGAGCAGCGTGAAATACTCCACCGCATCCATGCGGTTGACCTGCTCGCGAACCGGCGTCTTCATGTCGAAGGACGGATCGACCTTGCCCGGAGGCGGCGTGTAGGGCTTGCCATAGGCGCTCAGCGGAACGAGCTTGAACTCGTCCTGCAGCTTGTGCACCGCCGCGTAGTCCTCGGGCGTGCCAGTGCAGTAGATGCGGCCGAGGAGCCAGACCATGCTGGTCGGCGACTTGTATTCCTTGACGCCGGCCGGCAGGGTGCCCTTCCAGCCGGGCCCCGTGATCGCATAGGTCTGGGCGCCGGTGCCGGTGGTCCTCTTTCCCGGCACCTGGAAGACGTTGGTCCAGCCGTCCAGCATCGGCATCAGGAAATAACGGTCCTTCATGTCGGGAATGCTGAGAACCCACGGCTCCTTGCCGACATCGAAGAAGGATGTCGTGTAGAGGGTATCGGCGTTGGGCGCGGTCACGTCACGGAAGGACGAATTGGGATACTCGCGCATCTTGATGAGCTGCCCCATCGGCGCCTTGGTGCCCTCGGGCGCCGCGACGTTGGTCAGGGCCCGCCGGGTCATTTCCATGGTCACGAGCGGGTAGCCGTAGATATAGGCGTCGGTCGCGAGCCAGAATTCCTCCAGCCCCTCCTCGACACCGAGGAACGACCCTTCCGCGAGAGCCGCGCGGCTCGCTGCCGTCGCGGCAAGCAAGCCCATCCCACCCACTGCAACGGACCGACGAGTGATCTTCATGACCGCATCTCCATGGAGCGCTCGGAACCATCGACCCGCGGACAAATGCCTCGCAGAGTGATGCAATGTGCCCGGCCGCCTGACCTTTGTCGAGGTCGCCGCCTTCGGCGCCTGCCGGTTGGGGTATGGCACCCTCGATCGAGTCGAATCTTGCCATTTGACGCCAAATGTGGCGGCTCCGCGAGCCAGCCTCGGCCGGATGGCCGGGCCTCGCGGTCGTCTTGCCGTGAGCCGCCGAAAGTCGATCCCGCTCACAGCGCTTCTCCATGCTGCCGGCATGTATTTGCCGCGTTGCCAGATTGCGATATGCCAACAGCAAAATGCAGGTTTTTCTGGCGATGCCGCCGGGGAGGAATACACTTGCTATCTTGAGGGTGCTGCCTGAGAGACGATCGTTGTGCTCGAGGAATCTTGAAATGAGTGGCATCCCGCTGACGCGATGTCAGTTTCTTATTCCATTTGTCGGAATTCTTAAAGATGCTGGATCTTCTCCAGATCCTATCTTAAAGAAATTCCGTCTTCCGGTATCCCTGGAAGAGAAAGCTCATCACTATATTCCGATTTTGCCAGCGATCAGCTTCGCTGAAGCGGCGCGGCGCTCGCAAGGTGTTGTCGACTTTGGATTTCAGGCCGCCCGTCAGTTGCAGTTTTCCCATTTGAGCGAGAGGCTTCGTGTCTTGGTCAGCCATTCCCCGACGCTGTTCACCGCGCTCCGGCAAACCTGCAAATGGTCCTCGACCGAGAACACGAGCTTGAGCATGTGGCTCGAGCCCTGCGGCGATCAGATTCGGATTTGCAGCAGGCTGATCGGAGCCGAGGGACTCCCGCATCTCGAGCATTCGCAATGGCTCCAGCTGGTCTTCACCATCCACATCGTCCGACATTTCGTCGGTCCGCACTGGAGCCCGGCAACGATCGCCTTTGAAGCCCGCTACGCGCCGGCGCTCGAAACGCAATCGCTCTGGCCCCATTCCCGTTTCCTGTCGGGCCAGCATGCCTCCTGGATCGATGTACCTGTCTCGCACCTGAGTCTCCCCGCCCCTCCAACCGAACTTCCGGCTCCGTCGAACGCCGACGGGGATGGCCCTTCCGGGTATGAAATCGCCGAATTGGTCAGGCTGATGTTGCCTGCCTATCTGGACGAGGGGCTTCCCACTCTCGATGAAGTCGCGGATATGGCCGGCCTCAGCGCTCGAAGCTTTCAACGCAGGCTGTCTCTCTTCGGCCTCAGCTATTCGGACCTTGTCAGCGCTGCGCGGTTCGAGAATGCCAGAAAGCTGCTGCGCGACACCGATGCCAAGGTTATCGAGGTCGCATTCGCATCCGGATATACCGATCATGCGCACTTCACCCGTGCCTTCCGCCGCATGGCTGGCGTGACGCCCCGGCATTTTCGCCAGCAATCACGCCAGCAAGACTGAGGCTGGTCAATCAGGGAACGGACGGCACCGCATCGCACAACCGCCTCCATGTGACGCGGCTCCCCGAGCGGCCCAAAGTGCTTCCTACTCGAACAAGGTCACCGCCTCGATCGGATGGCGCCCTGCCGGCCAATCGGGAGGGGAGCATGACGCAAGGCCGTGCAGCAGACCGGCGGGCAGCGAAAAGGGGAGCGTAGAACTCTCGTCGTGTTGATCCCCTGGCGTGCTCCTGACAGGTTCGCGCAATGCCGCCGCGCGTCCTGGCGGCCTGGGAGAAGCGGGTGTCGTCGGTCGGAATCGAGGAAGGCGCGGTTGCGGTCGACTTGATCGCGGTGCTGGCGGCGGCGACCGGCGCCGAGCCGCGCGTCTTGACCGTCCGGGGCGGGGACAGGCTGCCGTCCGGCCCTTTCGAACTCGGCCATCGCTCGCTGCAATCGGGCCTGCGCGCCTGGGTCGAAGAGCAGACGGGCCATCCCGTCGGCTATGTCGAGCAGCTCTACACCTTCGCCGATCGCGACCGCGCCGCCGACGGTACGCGCATGATCTCGATCAGCTATCTCGGCCTCACGCGGGAGGCGGCGAGCGCGCGCGACGCGCAATGGCACGGCTGGTACGAATATTTCCCCTGGGAGGACCATCGCCAGGGCGTGCCGGCTTTCGTCGGCTCGTTCATCGCACCTCGCCTCTCGGCCTGGGCCGAGGGTGCCGAAACGGCTCCCTTGCGGCAGGCGCGCCGGCTCCGCGCGGCCATCGCCTTCGGGCTCGACGAGGAAACCTGGAACGAGGATTTCGTGCTCCAGCGCTACGAGCTTCTCTATGAGGCCGGGCTGATCCCGGAAGCCGGTGCCGAGGCGGTTCCCGGGCGCCGGATGGCGGGCGACCATCGGCGCATCCTCGCGACCGCGATCGCGCGGCTGCGGGCCAAGATCAAATACCGGCCGGTCGTCTTCGAGCTGATGCCGCCCGCCTTCACGCTGCTCCAGCTTCAGCGCACCGTCGAGGCGCTGGCCGGGCATCCGCTGCACAAGCAGAACTTCCGCCGGCTGATCGAGCAGCAGGAACTGGTCGAGGAAACCGGCACCATCAGCGCCGAGACCGGCGGACGCCCCGCCAAGCTCTTCCGCTTCCGCCAATCCGTTCTCGCCGAGCGCGCCGTCGTCGGATCGAAGCTGCCGCTCGCCCGCTCTTGACGGCTCTTATGCTCCGAATAAGTATAAGCTATCTTATTCTTATTCGGAGCATAAATTGGCCTCCTTCGCGTCTGCTGAGCGGCCTCCCGCGGCCGACCTCTAGGCCCGCGTCTCGCGCGTCATTCCGCCCTTCGAATGGCCGGCTTTCGCGGAGGACGCGGAGGCGATCCTGCGCCTCAAGCGCGAGCGGAACGCGGTGGTCCAACTGTCATACCCGGCGCGCCGAAGGCGCCGAAAGGGGATCCCGGAGGGCTCGCAGGGTTCACGTGACAACAGACCTTAGCCTTTTGTTTGAGCAGGATCTTTTCCGAAAATCGGACTCCACTTTTCGGGATTATGCTCTACGCGCCGCTTTGGATCTGTCGGCGCACCTCGTCGGCCAATGGGTGGAGCCTTTCCGGGGGGGCGGCCCCGACCAGGCTGTAGGCCAGGCCGTCATCGGCCCAGACATAGCCGCTGACGCCCTCCTCCCGATGGGGAGACATCGGCATGTCCTTCGTCCCCGCCATCGGACGCGCCATGACGACGAGCCGCAAGCCGCGGTCGTCGTCATACATGAGAAGCGCTGCCGCGCCCCCGCTCGTCGGAACGACACGTCCGCCCATGAACCGATAGCCCGACGCGCCGAGATTCGGAATCATGACGGGCCGGCCGATGCTTTGCCTCATCCAGGCGGCGAGCGTCTCCCGATCGTCGGCGCGAATCTCGACCGGCCGCATCCGGTCATGGGCATAGACCACGTAGCTGGCGCTGGCCTCGCGGGCGATCGCGTCCCCCTTCGCGGCAAACACTCCCCTGTCGCGCAGGGTCCAGCCGCCGACGCCGCCGAGGCAGACCAGGATCGCCGCCGCCGCGGCCAGAAGCCATCGCGCGGGCCCCGGCCTCCGCCTCCTGTCCTCGATCATGCGCGACAGGTTCAGTTCCGGCGGCAACGGCTCGTCCGCGACCGGGCCGTACAGCGCCCGGAGAAGCTCGCCCTGCCCGGCATAGCCCGCGATGCGCCGCGCGACATCGGGATGCTTGTCGAGATAGGCGACGACGTCCCCGCGGCGCTCGCCATCGAGGTCGCCGTCGACGAAGCGGTTGAGATCGTCTTCGGTGATCGGGCGGGGAGTCATTTCACGCTCCGAAGGGTCGGACGGGATTCGGCGGCGGGATCGGCCGACATCAACCTGAACAGCCGCTCTCGCGCGCGGGACAGGCGGGACATGACGGTCCCGATCGGGACGCCCAGGACGCGCGCCGCGTCGGCATAGGAAAGCTCCTCGACCGTCACCAGCAGCAGCACGGTCCGCTGGTCCTCGCTCAGCTTGGACAGGCCGGCCAGCAGATCCCGGTAGCGGAGGCGATCCTCCTGGGGAGCGCCCAGGGCAAGGGGCGTCCCGCCCACATCGTCGAGCGCGACATGGACCGGCCGCTGCGAGGCGCGGCGCAATCGCGTCATGGCGAGATTGTGCAGGATGGCGAAGATCCAGGGGCGGACATCGTCCTCGTTGCGTCGCTGATGCCAGCGGCTCACGGCCCGCTCCAGGCAGTCCTGGACGAGATCATCGGCGGCGGAGCGATCGCGCAGCAGCGCCCGCGCATAGCGGCGCAGGGCCGGGATGACGGGCTCGATCGAGCGCACCATGTCGGTGCTCATATCCATCCTTCCCTGGCCGGCCGGCTCGGCGGACCGCCTCGCGACGTGCGTCGTCCGAAAGCCCCCGCGAGGGTCCAGACACCGGCGGGCCTCGATTATTCCACGCCATGAGGGAGATTTGGGCAGGAATCATACGAAATCCGGTAGATTGCGGAGGGTCCCGGGCCTCTGAAATTTTCGAAGCCGGATGGAATAAGGCGCCACGGCGTGCGTCTTCCGACGAGCGTTCAAGGGCGGCTTTGGCCGCTGACGGAGGATCTGCCATGCTGACGCGACGCGTTCTGATGCTGTCAGGGGTCGCCGGGCTCGCAGCCGTCTGGCTCCGGCCGGACAACGAGGCCGGGGCCGCGGAAGTCTACGCCGTCTCCTACAGCGACGACGAATGGCGCCGGCGCCTGACGCCGCAGCAATATGCCGTGCTGCGGCGGGAGGGGACGGAGCGGCCCTATTCGAGCCCGCTCAACGACGAGCATCGGCGAGGCTCCTTCTCCTGCGCCGGCTGCGACAACGAGCTGTTCTCCTCCTCCGCCAAGTTCGAGAGCGGCACCGGCTGGCCGAGCTTCTGGGCCCCGCTGGCCGGGGCAGTCGGCGAGACGCGCGACATGTCCTATGGCATGGTCCGCAAAGCCGTCCATTGTGCCCGCTGCGGCGGCCATCTCGGCCATGTCTTCGATGACGGGCCGAAGCCAACCGGCCTTCGCTATTGCATGAACGGGGTGGCGATGACCTTCAAGCCGCTTCCCGCCTGAGGCCGACATGCTGCTCTTCGCCCTCGCCTTCCTCGGCGGCGTGCTGACCATCGCGAGCCCGTGCATCCTGCCGGTTCTTCCCTTCGTCTTCGCGCGCGCGGGGCAGCCCTTCCTGCGTGCGGGCCTTCCGATGCTCGCCGGCATGGCGGCGAGCTTCGCGCTGGTCGCGACGCTCGCGGCCGTCGCCGGCGGCTGGGCGGTGGCGGCCAACCAATACGGCCGGGCCGCGGCGATGGTGCTGCTGGGGCTGTTCGGCCTCGCCCTCCTCGTGCCGCGCCTCTCCGAGCGCCTGACGGCCCCGCTCGTCTCGCTCGGCGGGCGGCTGTCGCAATCCGCGGAGGGGGACCCGAGCGGAATCGCCGCCTCCGTTCTGCTCGGCGTCGCGACGGGCCTGCTATGGGCGCCCTGCGCCGGGCCGGTCCTGGGCCTCATCCTCACCGGGGCCGCCCTCAACGGCGCGACGATCGGAACGAGCCTTCTGCTGCTCGCCTATGCGGCCGGCGCCGCGACGTCGCTGGCGCTGGCATTGCTCGTCGGCGGGCGTGTCTTCGCGGCGATGAAAAGCACGCTCGGCATCGGCGAATGGGCCCGGCGCGGACTCGGCGCGCTCGTGCTGGCCGCGGTCGGCGCGATCGCTCTCGGCCTCGATACCGGCCCCCTCACGCGCCTGTCTCTGGCCGGCACGAGCACGCTGGAGCAGGGCCTGATCGACCGGCTGAGCCCGACGCCCCCGCCCGGCCCGGCCATGATGGCAGGCGGCGACGGCAATCCGGCCATGATGAGCGCAAACCCCGCCATGATGAGCGGCAATCCGGCCATGATGGCCGGAAAGGGCGCATCGGAAGCCGCTGCTCTGCCCGTCGAGGGCGCGCTGCCCTCGCTCGAAGGCGCCACGGACTGGCTCAACTCACCGCCCCTGACGGCTGAAGGGCTGAAGGGCAAGGTGGTGCTGATCGATTTCTGGACCTATTCCTGCATCAACTGCCTGCGCGCCATTCCCTATGTCCGCGCCTGGGCCGAGAAGTACAAGGACCAGGGATTGGTCGTCATCGGCGTCCATGCGCCGGAATTCGCCTTCGAGCGCGACCTCGGGAATGTCAGACAGGCGGCGGCCGGCCTGAATATCGCCTATCCGATCGCCGTCGACAACGGCTACGCCATCTGGCGCGCCTTCAAGAACCGCTATTGGCCGGCCCATTACTTCGTGGATGCGCAAGGACGCATCCGGCACCACCATTTCGGCGAAGGCGGCTATGAAGAATCCGAGCGCGTCATCCAGCAACTGCTCGCGGAGAGCGGCAGCCCCAGCGTCGCGACCGGGACGGTCGATGTGAAGGCCACCGGCGCCGAGGCGGCTTCCAACGTCAGGGAGGTGCTGTCGCCCGAAGCCTATATCGGCTTCGAGCGAGCCGAGAACTTCGTCTCGCCGGGCGGCATCGTCTCCGACGCCTCGCACGTCTATGCGGCCGGCGAGCCACGGCTCAACGAATGGGGCCTCGTCGGCGACTGGACGGTGACGAAGCAGCATGCCCGCCTGAACGCCGCCGAGGGCGGCCTCGTCTTCCGCTTCCACGCGCGCGACCTGCACCTCGTTCTCGGCGCGGCCGCCGGCGAGCCCATTCCCTTCCGCATCACGATCGACGGCGCCGCGCCGGGAGAGGCGCATGGCATGGACGTGAACGAAAAGGGCGAAGGTGTCCTCACGGGCCAGCGGCTCTACCAGCTCGTCCGGCAGAAGGGGGCGATCGCCGACCGCACCTTCGAAATCCGCTTCCTTGCTCCGGGCGTGGACGCCTACGCCTTCACCTTCGGCTGAGACCTGGGAGAAAGCCGATGAAACCGCTCTTCATATCGATCGCCAGCGCCGCGTTCCTCGCGCTCGCGGGACACTTCGCGCAGGCACAGGAAGGGATCGCGATCCCCCCGCCCACGGCCGATGCGGCGCCGGCCGGCGCGAGCGAGGTGGCGGTGCTGGCCGGAGGCTGCTTCTGGGGCGTCCAAGGCGTGTTCCAGCGCGTCGACGGCGTCACCAATGCGGTCTCGGGCTACGCGGGCGGCGACAGGTCGAGCGCCCGCTACGAGACCGTCGGCAGCGGCCGCACCGGGCATGCCGAGGCGGTCGAGGTGACCTTCGATCCCCGCAAGATCAGCTACGGACGCATCCTCCAGATCTATTTCTCGGTGGCGCACGACCCGACCCAGCTCAACCGCCAGGGGCCCGATCGCGGACCCCAATACCGCTCGGCGATCTTTCCGCGGAGCGAGGAACAGGCCAAGCTCGCCAAGGCCTATATCGCGCAGCTCAACAAGGCCCGCGTCTTCAGCGCGGCCATCGTGACCAAAATTGAGCCGGATCGGGAATTCTTCCCGGCCGAGGACTATCATCAGGATTTCCTGACCCGCAATCCGACCTATCCGTACATCGTCTTCAACGACCTGCCGAAGATCGACAATCTGAAGCGGCTCTTCCCGCAGGATTTCCGACAGGAGCCGGTTCTGGTCGCGGCCGCTCGCAAATCCCCATAGCCCTGCGCCGCGGACGGCAGAGGGCGCTGGATATCCGGCCCCATGGGCGCTGCAAGACGCCCCTGATCAAGCCGACAGGCTCCATGGCTGAAATACAGGGAGGCCCGGCCTTCCCGGCCGAGCCTCCTCATCGGCCGCCCGCGTGGCTTACGCGGCGGCCGAAACCGCTCGAGGCTTGTCGTCCTCCCCGACCGCATCGAGGGGAACGTTGCGGGTTTCCGGCGCCCAGATCTGGCAGACGACCCCTCCGACGATCATCACGACGACGCAGGCGCCAAGGGCGGTTCCGACCCCGTGATGCTGAACCACCACGGGCAGGAGGAAGGTGCTGAGCGCGGAGCCGAAGCGGCTCGTTGCGGTCGCCAACCCGACGCCGGAGGCGCGCAGATGGGTCGGGAACAGTTCAGGCGGATAGATGAACTCCAGGTTGGCCGCCGCCGACAGCGTCAGGGCAAAGAGCGCGAACACGATCACGACGCCTGTCGACCCCATCACGTTGGCAGCCAGCACAGCCAGCAATGCGGCCCCGATATAGAATGTCGTGATCAGGAAGACCCGGCGCGGAATCCTGTCGATCACGATCATCCCGATGACCGCACCCAGCATGAGGAACCCGTTATAGACGAGACTGCCGGTGAACTTGTCGGAGACGTGGAGGGATTCGAGAATTTTCGGCAGAAATGTTCCAAGAGCGAAATAGGGAATGACCTGGCAGACGTAGAAGATGCCGCCCACCGCGGTCCGGGCACGCCATTTGCGCGAGAACAGCTCGGCCCATTCGCCGCCCTTCTTGCGCTGCTCGGAGATGACGGCGGGCAGGGCGACGTCGAGGCCGAGCTTCTGCGTGATGATTCGCCTCGCCTCCTCGGCCCTGCCTTTCTTGACGAGCCAAAGCGGGGATTCGGGGATGCCCAGGCGCAAGGCGAAAATGCAAAGGGCGGGAACGGCGCTGAGGGCCAGCATATGGCGCCACGCATCCGGACCCGTATCGCGGATCACGAACCCCGCCAGATAGGCGGCCGTGTAGCCCGCGGCCCAGGCAATCGCCATGAGGCTGAGGAGCCGGCCGCGATGCCTCATCGGCGAAAGCTCGGTGACCAGCGACTTGCTGACGACGTAGTCGGCCCCAAGGATGAATCCGAGCATCAGGCGCAACACGAGCAGATGCCAGGCTTCGGTCGCGAAATACTGCGCTCCCGATATGATCGCGGCGAGAAGCATGTCGTAGCCGAATATGGTCCGGCGCCCGACGCGATCGGCGATCACGCCGGTCACGAGAGCGCCGACGAAAAGCCCGCAGAGGGCGGCGGCTCCCAGGAGGCCCATCTGCAAGGCGGAGAGTTGCAAGGGTCCGGCGGCGATCGCGACGGCGATGCCGATGATTCCGAGCTCGAATCCGTCAGCGAACTGTCCTCCGCAGCCGCTCAGGCCGAGGTGGATGTGAAATTTGCGGAAGCCCACTTCCTCGAAGGGAACCTGCCGCGCGGTTGCTGTTGTCGTCACGGTTCCCTCCTTCAGTTGCTGGCTTCGGCGCCATGGGCGGCGCGATGAAGAATCGGCTGGATCTCCTCTTGCGAGAGAAAGCCGCCCTCGACGGCGACCTCGAGAAAGGGCCGCTGCCCGGCGGCAGCCGCGCGGACGATGGCGGAGACTTTCGCGTATCCGAGCGCCGGCACGAGGGCCGTGGCCAGGGCGCTGGACGACAGCAGGTGCTGGCGTGACGTTTCCTCGTTCGCGACCAGGTCGCGGATGCAGCGCTCCGCGAAGATCCGGGCCGAATTGTCGAGCAGTCGAACGCTCTCGAGCACCCGGTCGCAGACGAGAAGCTCGTAATGGTTGATTTCGAGAAGTCCCTGCTGGCAGGCCAGCGCGACAGCCGTGTCGTTGCCGGTGATGGCGAGGGCCACCTGGCACACTGCGATCGGGATGACCGGATTGATCTTCCCCGGCATGATCGAGGAGCCGGCCTGCACCGACGGCAGCGTGATTTCCGCAAGGCCGCCCGCCGGACCCGAGGACAGGATGATCAGGTCGTTCGCAATCTTCCAGAGCGTGTTGGACGTATTGCGCAGCTCCGCCGAGAACCGGGCGAAGACATCCATGTTCTGCATGGCGTCGAAGGCGTTGCCGGCCGGCTTCACCTCGGCGCCGACGAGCGCGGAGAGGTGCCGGCAGACGGCGGCCGTGTAGCCCGGCCTTGCGCCGAAGCCCGTCCCGATCGCCGTTCCCCCCAAGGGAACCGTCAGGAAGTGGCCGCGCAGGTCCTCCAGCTGATCGGCATGCCGCGCGACGGCGGCCGCATAGCCGCCGAACGCCTGTCCCAGCGTCATCGGCTGGGCGTCTTGCAAGCAGGTGCGGCCGAGGCGCAGCAGCGTCGCGTATTGCGTGGCTTTCTCCGAAAGGGCCCGAGCGAGCTGCCTCAGCGCCCCGGGTGTCGTCGCCGAAGCTCTATAGACTGCGATCTTGAGGGCCGTCGGGATGACGTCGTTGGTCGACTGACAGAGATTGACGTGATCATTTGGATGAACATACGAATAGTCGCCGGCGGATTTGCCGGCGGCGAGCGCCACGATATTTGCGATCACCTCGTTGACGTTCATATTGGTCGACGTGCCGCCCGATCCCTCGAACATGTCGACGAGGAAATGCGCATCGTGCTTCCCGGTCCGGATGTCCTCGCAGGCGGCGGAAATGGCGGCTGCCTGATCCGGCGTCAGTCCGCCGAGGTCCAGGTTCGCGCCCGCCGCGGCCTGCTTCACGGTTGCAATGGCGGAGATGAACTCCTTCCATGTCGCGATCGGGCGACCCGAGATCGCAAAATTGGCCAGGGATCGATAGGTGTTGATCCCGTATAGAGCGCTCTCGGGTAATTCTGCCTCGCCAAGGCTGTCCCGTTCAACACGATTTCTTGTCATGCGTCCTGTCTCCACCCTCTCGAGCATTTTGCTCGCGCGGCGGAGAAGGCAGCATCATGGCGCTTGATACAACGTATTTCGATTTTAATTACTTAGACTTAATTGCATTGTTAGCGGGACTAATGATGCCGGTCGCGGGCGAGGAATCGAGGCCGGATATCGTCGCCTGGACGAGACGGTCGCGGCCAGGCGGGCCGCCTGCACGGCGGCAAGTCCATAAATTACGAGGGGGTCCCGGTCGGCGCCGCGGTGGCCCTCAAGGTGAACCATGGAATGAGCGTCCGAAGGCGCGGCATGGCCTGCGCGACGATGGTCGAGCGTGCAAGCTCGGCGATGCGCGGGGCCAGATTCGACAGATCGCCCCGGCGAATGACGAGGAGCAGCTCACGGGAAAACCCCGGGCCGGGCAGCGGCAGCACCTCGACATGGGCTGCGTGAGCAATTCCCTGCAACATGCATAGAGGTGTGGTGATGGCCACTCCCATGCCCGTGGCGACCATGGCAATCAGGCTATCCGACGTGTCGAATTCAAAGGCCCGCGGCGGGCGCAGGCCCGAGCGGCTCAGATGCCGCTCGACCTGACCGCCGACATAGGAGCGGGCGCTGTGCCTGACGAGACGGTGGCGCTCGAGGATCTCCGGCAAGTCCCGACCCTCGAGCTTCGCTCGCAGGTCGCGGGGCACGACCAGCACATAGGGTTCCCGATAGAACGGGAAGCGCTCAATATCCTCCAGGTCGTCCATCCTGTCGCAGGTAATTGCCGCGTCGATCATTCGCCGCAGCAGCGCCTCCGCATGAGACGCGGAGAGCCCGGACCAGACGGAGAGGCTCAGAGCCGTCGTGCCGGTCATGAGTTCCTTGACGAGATAGGCGCCCACGGTGCCGGCATAGGAGTCCACAAGGCCAAGGCGCAGATCGATCCGCTCGGGCAAGGTTGCGGCAGCTCTCAACGAACCCAGCAAGGCCTCGTAATCGCGGTTGAGATCGAGGATACGGCTCGCAAGGATGCGCCCGGCCCGCGTGGGCACGAGCGGCCGGCGGCTTCGATCCAGAAGCCTCGTGCCCGCGGCCTCCTCGGCCCGTCTCACGGCTTGGGATACGGCGGATTGCGTGATCTGAAAGCGCTGGGCCGCGTCGTGCATGCTGCCCGTTTCCACTACGGTGGCCACGATTTGCAGTGTTTTCAGGTCCGGGAGGGGCCGCATCGCTCTGGTCGGTGAAGCTCGAGTCGGCAAGAGCTTACGAGTGTCCATATGGCCATCTTATTGTCGATGAATGCCCCCATCTATCCGCTACGAGCTTTGATCCCCCGGTTTTGCTTACGCGGGGCTCAGTCTGCTTTCCGTCCGGCTGACTCGGACGTGATGCAGCGGAGGGCCGAGTGAATGCGGAGCCGTCCGCGACGGTGTCGCGCAGCCGTGAAATCCCGCCCGGCACGCGGATGCCCTTCAAGAAGCGACGATGCAACCTTATCGGCACCGACGGCCAGATCGACTGACCGATCTATCAAACGCCCGTCCTGGCCCATCTGCGCAACAAGCTGAGATCCAGTGACGTCTGGCGCCTCGAAGCACCCCGATGCCAGCCAGCGCCGCGCCTGCGGGTAGGCCAAGGCGGCAGGTCGCCGGGCATCCAGCGTCATGGCGCCCCCCGTCTTCACGACATGGCGCAGGCCGTCGAACACCTCCCGCAGCGAATGCTCCCGCTGCCCGGGCCCTTCCGGCAGAAGCGCAAGATACGACGCCGCCAGCGCCCATTCCTCGTCCGAGACGTCGGAAGGGTAGCTCTTGCGAATCATCCCCTAAACTGAACCTTCGGGGAATCCCAGTCCATAGCAGCCTGCTAGAGACAGCGCCTTCAAGCGATCGCTGTGCCCCCCGGCACAGGCCAGTTGACAGGAGGGCAACTGCTTGGCATTGACCCCGAAATTGCGAATGGCCCAGAGAGGTGAACAGATGGGATAAGTATGTCTCCTCGAGAACTCGCATCTTTTTCTATGTTTCCTGAGGTTACCATCATAATCAACGTCGTGCGCTTGGCGCCTGACGGAACGCAAAAACTTACCGCTGTCGACTGCAGATCTCACACTTCGGAAGATGCGAGGGCTCTTCCGCCCGGCTGGAAGCCTTCTGCATTTGATCTAAGCACATTCTCATCAGACTAGCCTTCGCCAGAAATCTCGCGCCGGCTTGCGGCCCATGGTGCGGTGGCTGGCAGCGATGACGAGGTCCAGGACTGTGATGGGGCGACCGAATTCCCGGCCTTGGCGAGCCGCTAGGAAGCCTTCGGCCAAGGGGGGGGAGCACGCCGGAACGTTTGGGCGCCGTTGTCGATTTCAAACTTTGCAGCTCGCTCCAACGGGGCTACGCTTGCACAATCCAAGGCGAGTTGGCATCGCGGATGCCTGCCTCGGATTGCGGGACCCCATATCGGCATCAATTATGCTATGATTTGCTTTGCTCTTGGAGAGTCGCCGGTACGACGCCATATGATAAAGTACAATATGCCCGGCCTACGATTACAGCCAATACTGCCGGGATTGCCGGTATTCGGGCCGTCATCACACGCCATTTCAGAGCGGAATGAGGTCCACTCAGCAAGCCCTGACGTTCGTCTCTCACATTGTCCGCGAAAAGTAGCCGTGACAGCCGCTGTGACAGAACGTCGCCCGGTCGGGCAGCCGCAAGTCGAAGGTTCACCTCGCCACCGAGCCCGCCTTCGCCCGGTTGCCGGGGTTCATAACCCTGGCTGCGCGCAACATCGGGCCGGCGCGGCAGACGGTGAAGATCGGCCTCGTCCGAGCAAGCCCGGCCCGATAATGATAAGTCAAATTTTGCATCGCGCTACGCCGCAACGTCAAACCACTTCAGACAGTGAAAACTCCACAGCGAAACCTCTCTCCAAAAGCCAAAAAAAGAAGACTCCTGGAGCTGAATACAAAAATGACTAACATATCTCCCGACCTAAAAAGAAACCTGGCCGCCGCCGCTCGGAACCTGCGGGCATTGGGGCGGGAAGAGTCATTTCTCGATCTGTTCCAATACTCTCATTGCATCGGAGCAAATGACGAGGAAAGGGAGAGGAAAATCCTGAGGAAAAGAATTAATGGTGTTACCATAATAATTCCAACGTATAAAGGCTACGAACGAATATCACGCACTCTCAATAGCATCTTATCTCAGAATGAAGCGCGAAGCCGGTTTGAGGTGATTGTTGTATCCAACGGGCCGATGGACGGAACTGAGAATATTGTCAATCAGTACAAGACATTAAATCCAGATCTAAGAATCTCATTCATCAGATCCGAGGTTGCGAGCGCCGCAATCGCAAGGAACGTCGGCTTGCAGCATGCGGCCTTTGCGTATTGCACATTTTTGGATGACGATGATTTTATATCCCCTGCCTTCGTCAGCACACTTCTCAATTACGCCCAGCCCGACCGTATCCTCCTGTCTGAGGTGGTTGACTTCGATGAAGCAGAACGCAAAGTCTCGGCCATCACGTTACAAGCCAGGAGGGCAAGGCAGATCCATCAATCAATGGAAATTACTCGGCTGAATAACGTTAGCGGAATACTTTCTATGACATGTGCAAAGCTCGCTCCAACATCGGCGCTTCTCCGCTTCGATTTTGATGGCGCGCTACGCAGTGGAGAGGACGTGATATTTTGGGCACAAGTAGTACTTAATTGTAATTTATCCATCTTCTTTCCAGAGGAAAGCAGCGAAGCTATATATTACAGAGAAATTCGCTCAGGTTCCGTATCTAGGCGGGAGACCGAATTTGAATTCTCGGTCAGTGAAAGACTCCAGGTCCTTTCTCGTCTAGAGGGAGTGGAACAGAGCATTTCAAATCCGCTTACTCCTGCGGCAGCAGACTTTATAAAATCCAGGTACGCAGGTCAAATTGGATTTATCACGAGATATTTGTCGAACTATAAAGATAAATATAGTAACTTTCTTGACTCGTCTCACGATCTTAAGATCTCATCCGCGATTGTCGAGGCCGTAAATGACCATTTAGCTGACACGGTTGTTATCAGCTATTGCTTCCCGCCTTATAATGATACCTCCGCCCTGGTCATGATGAAAAGGTTGCTGAGCTTGGAATGGCCGGTTCATGTCATTTCAAATAACATGTCATCTGTCCGAGACTTGAATCCATCTCTAAAGGAAGTGATCTGCAATCGAATCGCCTCGCACCATGAAATCAGCGAGCCGGCCACCTTTAACAATGGACCTGGCCTTCAGAAATTTGCTGATATCTCTTTAGAGATATTTCAAAAAATTTCCAAGCAGAGGAAACAAAAGAAGATATTCTCCCGGGCGATGTGGCCGGGGTCCTTTTTTGCCTCCGCTCTTATAAAGGCGAAACATCCGGAGATACACTGGACCGCCGAATTTTCGGATCCGTTGCTGCTCGATATTCACGGCAAGGAGCGGCAAGGAGATATTTCTCAGGACTGGATCACCTCGACAGGCATTCGGGAGCATATAGGCGACGTGCCATCGGAACACCTGTCCAACGGAAAGCACCTTAAGCTATTCATGCTTGCGGAGTTGCTTCCTTACGCCATGGCGGATGAGATCATATTTACCAACGAGAACCAAAGAAACTATATGCTCTCGCAGCCGTGGGCAGCCGAGGTCCGTCAAAGGGCCATGTCGGTCTCCAAGATCCTACCGCAACCCACGCTGCCCGAAGGTTACTATGCCCTCGGCAAGCCGAGCATTGCCGTGAATCGAAGCAAGACGAATATCGGATTCTTCGGCACATTTTATCCGACCAGGGGCCTGAAGGAAGTTCTTCTTGCTCTCTATAATGCACCATCAAGCATTCGAGACGCCGTCAGTCTTCATATTGTCTCCCCTAACCCGGAGGTTCTGAGAGATACGATAGCCGCCCTCAACCTTGAGACGACGGTTATGTTTCATGGGAGCTTGCTTTATTTTGACTGCCTGGCCTCGTTTGGCGCCATGGACTATCTTCTGGTCAACGATGCAGTCACCATTGGATCAAAAAGTACTAATCCTTATTTGCCATCGAAGATCAGCGATTATCTGGGCAGCGGCCGTCCCATCTGGGCTCTGGTGGAGCCCGGCAGCCCTCTTTCGCAGCTGATATTACCCGCGGGATCAATCAGTAGTACATTGGGCAATGAGACGGATGCTCTTTTTGCGCTCAGGGAGATGGTATCCAGAAAATTGCCATAGGACGTTGGCCGACACGATTTGAGCCTCGAGCCGCGCCTTCCCCATCCGGGCTCGAGGGACCGGCGGGAGGCTGCAGCGTGGGGTTCTCGGGCCGGATCGAGACGCCTTCCCGTAGACGGGAGCCTCGTCGAACAGAGCGAACCGGGACGACGCCCATGCCGCAGCCATGGGGCGTTTCTCCCCTCGCGCCTTTTCCCGTGCCCGCGTGAGCGCCGCCTGCGACGCCGTCACGCTCCCGCCGACGCCGGAGAAGCTGCACGCGAGCCCCTGTCCCCTCGGGGACATTGAATGGGCGCGGCAAGATCCAGAGGCTCCCGCGCCGTCGGACAGGCGGCGAGCGCGATTTTCCTCCGTCAGTCTCCCGGCGTCAGCAGGTAGACATAAGCCTTCGACTGCCACCCTTGAACGGTCCAAGGTCTCTCGTCGGGGCCGACGCCCCCATGCGATTCCAGCGTCCTGCCCCGGTGAAGCAGCACGACATGGCCGATGCGCTGCGGCGAATCCGCCGGCTTCAGGAAGGCGATCCTGACGGCCCCGTCATCGAGGCGGCCCGCGCTTCGGTCGACCGGCCTGAAGCCCTGGGCCTTCACCCAGTCGTGCTGGACGACCGAGCCGTCGGGAAACCTGCCGCCGAGGCTGGTCGAGCGACGGATGGCCTCCCGCACGAACCCGCTGCAATCGACCTCGACGAAGTCGCGTCCCGGCACCTGTTGTCCGGGTTTGATCTTCGCCCCGAGGCCGTAGCGGACGCGGGGATGCGACGTCATGCAGGCGACCAGGAAGGCATGAGCCTTGGCGATGTCGATCGGAAGCACCGCAGGACTGCCGAACGGACTCGCTCCCTCGGTCCCACCCTCGTCGGGCGGCAGGTCGCCGCGTCCGTCCGCGCCGTAATTCGTCAGGTCGGCGGCGCGGGGATCCACCGGCGCTTCCGTCCCGCCGCGAGGAGCCGCAGGATCGAAATCCTCCTGTGCGGCGTCAACGTGTTCGTCAGCCATCTCGCCCTCCCTCCCGGCTTTTGCCGTCCCGATCAAGATAATCCCCAAATAGAGCTTGACGCAAACGCAAGTTGTTGTTCCATACTCCTCAAGTTCTTCTCAAGGGGGTGCCCTCCCCGGCGACTCCCGCGGCCGCCGGCGGCCATCGAGCGCCGGCGGCCGCGAACGAGCCGGGACGGATGTTCGAGCCGCAGGAGCGAGCGATGAATTCGGACGATCTCACGCTGACCGAAAGCGAGCTGGATGCGGCCAGGGCCGCGCGCGAGGAAATGGCGTTCCCGGTCCCGCCCGACGAGGGAGGCGTCGAGACGACCCAGCCGGGAGGCGCGGCCTCCGCGACGCCGATCTCCGATACGGCTTTCGACCTGATCGTCGAGTTCGAGGTCAGCAGCGAGCAGGTCTATACGCGCAAATACCGCGGTCCGATCTGGCCCGGCGGCGCCTCGGGCGTGACGATCGGGATCGGCTACGATGTCGGCTACGCCACGAAAACCCAGCTCGCGGCCGATTTCGGGGGGGCGATCCCGGACGGGATGATCGCCGCCCTCGGCGCCGCCATCGGCGTCACCGGCACGGCCGCCCAGAACATGGCGCGCCGCCTCGCAGGCTCGGTCGACGTGCCGTGGCCGGCCGCGATCGGCGTCCATCGCCGGAAGGTTGTGCCGCGCTGGGTCGGCCTGGTGGAGCGGTCGCTGCCGCGAACGGGCGAGATCGGCCCGGATTGCCTCGGCGCGCTCGTCTCGCTCACCTACAACCGCGGCCCCTCCTTCAGCACGGCCGGCGACCGCTATGCCGAGATGCGGTCGATCAAGAGCCATATGAGCGCGGGGAATTTCCGTGCCGTGCCGGGCGACATCCGCGCGATGAAGCGCCTGTGGCCGACCGTGCCGGGCCTCCAGAAGCGGCGGGAGCGGGAGGCGCGGCTTTTCGAGCGGGGTCTCCAGGCATGAGGCCGGAGCCGGCGCCCCGGCCGGAAGCCCGATGGGGAAACGGAGCGACGCCATGACCGGAACGGCTGCCGGGACGGATGCGCGCATCGTCACCTTGAGGACGCTGCCCGGGCGAGGCGGCCTGGAATCGGCCCGGCATCGCGGAGGGCGCAACCGATGAGGCTCGATTGGGATGCGGCGGCCGATCCAACAGCCCTGGCCGGGACGGTTTCGGTCGCTGTCCGGGGCCGGGAGCGCGGCGGCCTCGAAGGCGCGCCTGCAGCGCGGGGCTCGACCGAGAGCGAGCGCGTCGCGCGGCTCGGCGAGGCGCTGGCGCTGGCGAAGCCGGCCCTGCCGCCGGGCGAATGGCCCGAGGTGAGGCGCCGCATCGAGGAGGGCGCCCGCTCGGGGCTCGCCAAGCTGAACGAAGGCGCCCGGCCCTCCGCCTTCACCTTCGCCGAGCATGTCGGCCTCGAATCCGTCATCCTGACGGACGGGACGCGCCCCAGCCTGTTCGTCCGCGGCGGCACCATCGACCTCGCCGCGCCCGATATCGGCGAATGGAAAGGCCAGCTCGGCCGGGCCGAGGACCGGATCCGGTCGGTGATCCGGTCGGTGGGCCGCGTCGACGTCCCGGTCGCCCCCGGCTTCGCGGGAACCTGCTTCGTGCTCGCCGAGGGGCTCGTCCTGACCAACCGGCACGTGCTCGAAGCCATCGCGGTCGAGAACACGCCGGGCGACTGGGTTCTCAAATGGCCCGGCGACATCCGGATCGACTTCGTGGCGGAGGACGGAGCGCGGGATGCGACCGCCTTCAAGGTGACGGAGGTCGCCTTCGCCGGAGCCGATCAGATCGCGGGGACGATCAACTTCGCCCATCTCGACGCCGCCGTCCTGCGGGTCGACCCGGCGAGCGATTCCGGCCACCGCTTTCCCGATCCGGTCGTGATATCGGCCGATACCGCGCAGCCGAGATCCGGCCGCGACCTCTACGCGGTCGGCTTTCCGGGCAAGCCCATGACCTGGATGTTCGAGGGCGTGCCGCCCTCCGGCTTCGAGACGGCCGCGGTGATCTCGTCGGTGTTCAACGCGGAGTTCGAGGTCAAGCGGCTGTCGCCGGGGACCGTCCTGTCGGGCCCGGCGGGGATCGCGGGCGACGAGCGGGGCTGGATATTCGCGCACGACGCCTCGACCCTCGGGGGCAGTTCGGGATCGTGCGTGGCCGATCTCACGGGCGGCGGACTCACGGTCGTCGGGCTGCATTTCGGGGGGCTGAACCGAAAGCAGAACTGGGCGCATGCCGTCTCCCGGTTGCAGGAGAGCCTGGCGCCCCTGCTCCCGGTGCCGGTCGCATGAGGATGCCGATGGCGGGGACGACACCCTTGTCGCCGAACGATGCGGAGACGCTCGTCGGTCTCCTGTCGCAGGCCCGGAGCTTCGAGGACCGCAAAGCTTATTTTCATCGCGAAACGGGCGACCGCCTCTACGACGAATTCGTCGGCCGGGGCCTGCCCAAGAAGCCGACCTTGCGCAACCTGATCGAGGCCCTGGAACGGCAGGCGATCACCGACAGGTTCCTGCGGGTCGTCTATCAGCAGCGCCCCTACCAGACCGAGTTGCGGGCCTGCATCGTCCGGCTCTATCCCGCGATCACCGCCGCGGCGGCACGCGAGCCGATCAAGTTCGCTTTCCAGAAGGGCGGCGAGCCCGCCGGCGGCGAGAGCGACGGTCCCGGGCTCGAGCGCAACGTCAAGCCGGCGCTCGGGACCTTCGACGCCGAGATCTGGCTGGCGCGGTTCGAGACGATCAAGCGCCAGGTCTGCCGCGTGGAGGCGGACGGCGCACCGCTCGGCACCGGCTTCCTTGTGGGCCCCTCCGCGATCCTCACCAACTGGCACGTGATGCGCGAGGCGCGGAGCCGCGGGGTCGCGGAGCGGGTGGCCTGCCGCTTCGACTACCGCCGGCTGACGGACGGCTCCGTCGATGCCGGCACGGTACTGAGGGTCGAGGCGGTCGCCGACGAGCGGCCGTGCAGCGATGCGGAGCTGACGGCGGCCCCCGACACGCCGCCGCCCGCGCCCGACGAGCTGGACTATGCGCTCCTGACGCTCGCCGGGTCCGTGCCGGAACGGGGCTTCCTGAAGCTCGCCGAGCCGCCCCCCTCGGGCCCGCACGACCCGCTGATCATCGTCCAGCATCCGAACGGCTCCCCCTTGCAGTTCGCCCTCGACACGGATGCGGTGATCGGCTCCGTCCATGACGGCCTGCGGCTGCGCTACCAGACCAACACGGCCCCGGGCTCGTCGGGCTCCCCCTGCTTCGGCATGGGCTGGGACCTTCTCGCCCTGCACCATCTGGGAGACCCGGCCATGGGGCTCGCGACCTACAACCAGGGAGTTCCGGTCGGATTGATCCGCGCGAGCATCCTCCGGCGGGGCGCGGGCTCCCTCCTCGGCGGATGAGCCGGCATGGCCTGGACGCTCGCCGCAGATCCGATCCAGCTCGAGAAGCTGAGGGCCGCGACCTATCAGTTCTGCGACGCGGCGGATGTCGAACTGGCCTTGCGCCGCTATCCCGGAAATCGCGGCCGCGGCGACACCTTCCCGGACCGCTTCACGCTCGATTCGCTGACCCAATCCTGCATCGACGTCCTGTCGCGCGAGAACCCCTATTACGCGCTGTCCTTCGTGCTCCGGCTCATCGAGCAGAAATGGTCCTCGGCTCCTCTGCGGCGCAGCATCACCTATGCCCTGCCTGCCCTGGTGCGTCCGCCGCGCGGCTTCGATCCCCAGATCGCCGCCGTCGAGAAGGGGCTCGTCGCCCTGGCGGGGGCTCTTCCCGAGAACCCGGGCCGCGGGTCTCTCGGGGATGAAACGCTGTTCCGCGGGATCTGCGAGAACAGGGGCGACATCGAGGCGGTGGCCTCCTCGCTCGAGCGGCTGGGAGCCCTGAAGGCGCTGCACGACGCGCTGCACATGCTCCAGGTGCTCGGGTCCGGCTGGCTGTCGCCCGTCGCCGCCCGGCCCGTGGCGGCCGAGGCGGCCTCCATCCAGGCGCTGCTCCAGGGCGTGACGGCGGCGGCGACGGCCGACACGTTCGGCCTGCCGCCCGACATGACGGCCGCCTTCGAGCGCTGCCGGGACGGAGCGGCCGATGCCGCAAGGCGGCTCGGCACCGGGGACGGCGACGAAGCCGCCTTCGCCTGCGCGAGCCTGCGGGCTCTTCTGATCCGCGAGCCGCCGCTGATCGACGAGGCCATGCTCGCCCTCTGGCGGGACCTGCCCTGGCGCAGCTTCTGCGCGCTCTTTCCGACCGACCCGACCAGCCCGGCGCTGGTGGAGGCGCGCGACGCCGCGATCGATCTCGGCGACACGCTGCGCCGCCGCCTCATGGAGCATGCCCTCTGGCAGGCCTCCGACCTTCGCGTCTATGCGGTCGAGGAACTCCTGTCGCGGCCCGCCGCGCCGCCGCTCGCGGATCTCCAGCCCGTCCTGCTCCCGCTCCTGAACGATCTGCGCACGCTCCTGGACCCCTCCGCCGTCGCGCGCGCCGTCACCCCGATGGGCGATGCGATCCTGCGGCATCTCGCGCGCACCGACCCCGGCGCGGGACGCGCGCCGCCGGCGCCGGACGATGCCGGCGACCTCCGGGACGCCTTCGACGAGGTCCGGCGATGCGCCCGCTCGGCCTTCCTCGACGTGGACCAGAAGCTGCGCGCGGACCTGACCCGGCTCCTCACCCTCAAGGGGCCGATCGAGCTCCTCCTGGCCCGCGTGCCGCCGCATTGCGGATTCCTCCTGCTATGAGCGGGGAACGCGCCACGGCCGGGACGGAAGCGGCGGACGCGCTGGTCGCCCGTCATCAGAAGATGCTGTCGGGCAGCGTCCAGGGCGATCTCCCGGCGGCCGAGATCGCCGGATTCGTCGACGAGATCGCGGCGGCCGGCGCGGTGACGCCGGCCGGCTCCTCGCGCGACGCCTTGCGCGACATCCTCTATTTCTGGGCGGGCGACCTCGCGAATCGCGGCGAGCGGACCCGTGACGCGCCGCTTCCGAAGCTCGCCCCCTTCGCCGGGGCGGCGGATCCGGGGCCGCGGACCGAGACATCGCTGCCGCAGCCTCCGTCGATCGCGCCGGACGATCCGATACTCCCCATGCGCGCTCGCGGATCGACGAGCATCCTGCGGGGCATCGAGAAGCTCATCCGCCGATCCCCGCCGCCTCCCGCGGCGGCGCCCGACCCGGACGGCGACATCGAGCGGGAGGCGCGGGCGCGCTCGATCCTGCGCCTCGCGGCCCTCGCCCGGCAATGGCGCACCACGAAGGACGCGGATACGAGGCGCGGCTATCTGCTGACCGGCAAGGCGCTGACGGAAGCCTCGCTTTACGGGGACGAGGACGCCGACATCCGGGCGCTCGTCGAGGCGAGCGAGGCCACGGAGCGGCGCTGGCGCAACATCAAGAGAGCTTTGGTCACGTTGCTGATCCTCGCGCTCGGCCTCGCGGCGCTCGGGATCTACTTCTTCGAGGAGCAGCAGAAGAAGCTCCTGGTGCTCAAGCTCCAGGAGCAGCAGCTCGCCTCCGCCGGCATCGCCCGGGAGCGCGACCATATCCGCGGGCAGGCGCGCCGCGCGATCGACGCGCTCGAGCGCGGCGACATCGCGCCCCTCAGGAGATTTCTCCAGGATGTCGGGGATGCGAATCCCGACGAGCTCGCCCGGCTGCGCTTCGATCCCGCCCCGGCCGGCCCGCTCCTCGACATCGCCTCGCAGAAAAAGCCGCAAAAGGCCGCTTGGACGAGCCCCCCGCGCCAGGCCGGCCCGGGGGACGACTGCAAGGGGTTCCTGTGGCTCGGCAGCAAGGACGACAGCCGCCTCGCCGACAAGCGCGACCCCTCCGCATTGAAGCCCGGCGAGAGCGTCGCCCTCGACAACCGCTCCGACATCCGCCTGCGCACCGACTGGCCGAACCCGGACACCTACGCGATGAGCGCGCAGAACGGGCTCGTGCCCGCAGGCGCGATCGTGACGATCACGAGCGAGACGCGCGCGTTCCGGGCCGGACAGGTCTGGGCGGCCGTCTCCGTCCCGCGCGAATATTGCACGACCGCCTTCCTGCAATATGCCGGCCCGGCGAGCGGCACCGCTCCCGTGCTGGCCGCCCTGCACCAGCTCGGCATCCAGACCCCGCCGGCCGAGCAGGTCGCGACCGCCAAGGGGCTGGCCGAGCTGCGCTATTTCTGGCCGGAGGACCGGGCCGTGTCCGAACGGGCGGCGGCCGCCTTGCGCTCCGCCCTCCCCGGCCGTAATGTCCGGGTGCTCGCCCTCACCAATTTTCCGACCAAGCCGCCATCCGGGACCATCGAGGTCTGGCTGGATCTCGGCGGCTGACGAGGAACCCGCAGATGAGCATTCTGGTCGAGCTGCCGGAGGACCAATACCGCGAGGACGCCTTCGCGGCGTTCGATCCCGCGGGAGAATTCTCGATCGGCACCGCCCGCAGCATGGCCTGGATGTCCCAGCTCGCCTACGAGACGCGGTTTCCCGACAAGATCGAGCGGATCGGCGGCCTGTGGGGCCTGCGCGAGGTACGCTGCCTGCGCGAGCCCTCCGGCAGCACGCTGCCGATGCCGAGGACCAGGGGCGTGCTGGCCGCGACGGACGAGGCCACGATCCTCGCTTTCGCCGGGACGGACCCGCTCAGCCTCATGAACTGGATCACCGATTTCTCGCTCGGCCGGCGCGAGGCCGAGATCCACAAAGGCTTCGAAGCCGCCGCCGCGGCGGTCTGGGACGAGACGGGCTCCGTCATCGGCCAGTCCATGGCCGCCGGCCGCCGCCTCTTCGTCACCGGGCACAGCCTGGGGGCCGCCATCGCCGCGGTGACGGTCGACCGTGCCGCCGGCGAGGTCGGCCTCGGCCGGTCGCAGACCTATCTGCTCGGATGCCCCCGGGTCGGCCGCGCGGCCTTCGCGGCCCGCTACAACGAGGCGTTCGGGGCCACGACCTATCGCCTTGTCCACGGGAAGGACGTCGTCGCGGCGGTGCCGCCGCCGGAACTGGACTTCCGCCATGTCGGGCGCTACCTCGCCTGCGCCCGCGGCGGAAAGTTCGATCCCGCCGACATGCTGGCGAATGCCGATTCCGACGCGCCCTCTCCGGCCGACGAGGGCGTCGCCGGTCTTTTTGGCCGGGTGGCGGAACTCGTGTCCGGCCCGCTCTCCCGCAGCCCCCGGGAGGACCTTCTGGGACAGCTCTCCCAGATCCTCGTGCCCGGCATCGGCGACCACCTGCCCGATCGCTATTGCGCGGCGCTCGGCTGACATCGCCTGCGGCGAATCTCAGGTCAGCGCGGCATCCAGATCGCCGGGAAAGGCGTCGCTCGGCGCACCGAAGGCGCAATAGCCGCCATCCACGGGCATCGTGATCCCCGTGACGTATCGGGCCCGGTCCGAGCACAGGAAGACCATGGCCTGGGCGATATCCTCGGGCCGGCCCATCTTGCCCATGGGGGTGCGCCTGCGGAGCCGGTCGCTGTCGAGCTTGCCGTCCTTGATCAGCGCCTCGGTGAGGGGCGTCAGGATATAGCCGGGCGCAACGGCGTTCACCCGGACACGATGCGGCGCCCACTCGCAGCCGAGGACACGCGTCAGCATGCTGATCCCGGCCTTGGCGGCGCTGTAGGCCGTGCGCACCGGCAAGCCGAGCACGCCGGCGAGCGACGACAGGTTCACCATCGCGCCGCCCCCCTGCGCGATCATGTGCGGGGCGACCTTCTTCGAGACGAGGTAGGTTCCCGTCAGATGGATGTCGATGAGGCGCTGCCAATGCGCGAGCGACTGGTCCACGGTCGGCACGAAGCTGTCCGGCACCCCGGCATTGTTGATCAGGATGTCGATCCGGCCGAACCTGTCGAGCACCGCCTTCACCATGGCGTCGACATCGGCTTCCTTCGAGACATCGCCGCCGACGGCCCCGTGCTCGGGTCCGATCGCGGCCGCCGCGGCTTGCGCCGTCTCCGCCCGCAGGTCGTTGATCATCACCTTCGCGCCCTCGCGGGCGAAGGTGGTCGCGGTCGCAAGACCCAGGCCCGACCCGGCGCCGGTGACCAGCGCAATCTTATCCTTCAATTCCATTCCGGCTCATCCCTCGTCTCGGCGTCTCTAGAGGCCGTTGTGACGTTTCGCTGAATCCTAAGCCAGATAGAGGCCGCCGTTGACGTGGATCGTCTCGCCGGTGATGTAGCCCGCGGCGGGAGCGCAGAGGAACTTCACCACGGCGGCGACCTCCTCGGACGTGCCGAGACGCTTGAGAGGCAGGGCGGCGGGAGCGCAGAGGAACTTCACCACGGCGGAGACCTCCTCGGACGTGCCGAGACGCTTGAGAGGCAGGGCGTTGGCGGTCGCCTGCCGCCGCTCCGGCTCCATGTTCTGGAGCATTTTCGTGTCGATCAGCCCCGGGGAGACGGCGTTCACGCGCGTCTTCGGGGCGAGTTCCTGGGCGAGGCTCCGGGTCAGGGTGATCACGCCGCCTTTCGCCGCCGCATAGGGCGTGTGGTCGATGCTGCCCTTGTGGCCGGCGACCGAGGCGATGTTGACGATGGC
>OEIU01000319.1_pt1 | contig 47930 bp, 42 predicted proteins | sample 1539221 | NCBI WGS metagenome assembly OEIU01 (sample SAMN03792071, study PRJEB22550) | activated sludge metagenome | feature: wastewater treatment plant; material: activated sludge; isolation source: Wastewater treatment plant of a petroleum refinery complex | place: Argentina: Zarate | collected... | reverse complement strand
TTTCCATCAGGTAGCTGCCGGCCCAGGGATCGACGACGTTCGTGATGTGCGTCTCCTCCTGGATGATGAGCTGCGTATTGCGCGCGATGCGGGCGGAAAACTCGGTCGGCAGCGCGATCGCCTCGTCGAAGCTGTTCGTGTGCAGGCTTTGCGTGCCGCCGAAGACGGCGGCCATCGCCTCGATGGCCGTGCGCACGATATTGTTGTACGGATCCTGCTCGGTCAGGCTCCAGCCCGAGGTCTGGCAGTGGGTGCGCAGCATCAGGCTCTTCGGGTTCTTTGCGCCGAAGCCGGACATGATGCGGTGCCACAGCAGCCGCGCGGCGCGCATCTTCGCGATCTCGAGATAGAAGTTCATGCCGATCGCCCAGAAGAACGACAGGCGCGGCGCGAAATCGTCGACGTCGAGCCCCTGCGCGATCGCGGTCTTCACGTACTCCTTGCCATCGGCGAGCGTGAAGGCGAGTTCGAGCGCCTGGTTCGCGCCCGCCTCCTGCATGTGGTAGCCCGAGATCGAGATCGAGTTGAACTTCGGCATGTGCGACGCCGTGTACTCGATGATGTCGCCGACGATGCGCATGCTCGGCGCCGGCGGGTAGATGTAGGTGTTGCGGACCATGAACTCCTTCAGGATGTCGTTCTGGATGGTCCCCGAGAGCTTGTCCTGCGCGACGCCCTGCTCCTCGGCGGCGACGATGTAGCCGGCGAGCACCGGCAGCACGGCGCCGTTCATCGTCATCGAGACCGAGACGCGGTCGAGCGCGATGCCGTCGAACAGGGTCTTCATGTCCTCGACCGAGTCGATCGCGACGCCTGCCTTGCCGACGTCGCCCGTGACGCGCGGATGGTCGCTGTCGTAGCCGCGGTGCGTCGCGAGGTCGAAGGCGACCGAGATCCCCTGCGCGCCGCCGGCGAGCGCCTGGCGGTAGAACGCGTTGCTCTCCTCGGCGGTCGAGAAGCCGGCGTACTGGCGGATCGTCCACGGCCGCACCGCGTACATCGTCGCCTGCGGACCGCGCACGTAGGGTGCGAAGCCGGGCAAGGTGTCGGCATTCGCGAGGCCGGCCGTATCGGCCGCGGTGTAGAGCGGCTTGACGACGATGCCTTCGGGCGTGTGCCAGTCGAGCGCCGCGAGGTCGCCGCCGGGGGCCACCTTGGCGGCGGCCTTGCGCCAAGCGTCGAGGGCCGCGCCCACATTGGCTTTGACTTCGGTGCTCGCACTCATGACCACGATCCTCCAGCGCTTGCGGCGCATGCCACATCATGCATAATTATAAATTCAAACCGGACGCCAAACTGACGGCACGCACCTTCCCGGCCGCTTTCCTCGCCGTGAGCACGACCCCAATCGCCTCCGCCCCGCTCACGCGCCACGCCCTGTACCTCGAGGTTGCCGAGCGATTGCGCGAGCAGATCTTTGCCCGCATTCTGCAGCCTGGCGCCTGGATCGACGAACTGGGCCTGGCGACCGAGTTCGGCATCAGCCGCACGCCGCTGCGCGAGGCGCTCAAGGTGCTCGCCGTCGAGGGACTGGTGACGATGAAGCCTCGCCGTGGCGCCTACGTGACCGAAATGTCGGAGCGCGACGTGACCGAGGTCTACCACCTGCTCGGCCTGCTGGAAAGCGATGCGATCGCCGATGTGGCACGCAGCGCGACGGCCGCCGAATTGGCCGAGCTCGCGGCGATGCATGCACAACTCGAGGCCGCGGCCGGCGATCGCGAGGCGTTCTTCGGCCTGAACGAGGCGTTTCACCTGCGCATCCTCGAGATCGCCGGGAACCGCTGGCGCAACCAGATCGTCCTCGATCTGCGCAAGCTGATGAAGCTCAACCGCCACCATTCGCTGTTTCGCGAGGGGCGGATCGCAGAATCGCTCGCCGAGCACCGCGCGCTGATGGAGGCGCTCGAGCGCCGCGACGCCGACCGCGCTGCGGCGCTGAGCCAGGCGCACTTTCGCAACGGGCTCGCCGCAGCGTCGCCGCGCCGCGCGCGAAAGGCCGGCTGAGCCGGTCAGCCGCGCTCGGCGAGCGGGACCACGGCGCGCGTCTTCGCGCCGCTGTAGAGCTGGCGCGGACGGCCGATCTTGTAGTCGGGCTCGCCGATCATCTCGTTCAATTGCGCGATCCAGCCGACGGTGCGGGCGAGCGCGAAGACCGCGGTGAACAGCGGCACCGGAATGCCGATCGCGCGCTGCACGATGCCGGAGTAGAAGTCGACGTTCGGGTAGAGCTTGCGCGAGACGAAATAGTCGTCCTCGAGGGCAATCCGCTCCAGCGTCATCGCGAGCTTGAAGAGCGGATCATTGTGCAGGCCGAGCGCATCGAGCACCTCGTGGCAGGTCTCGCGCATCAGCTTGGCGCGCGGGTCGTAGTTCTTGTAGACGCGGTGCCCGAAGCCCATCAGCTTGACGTTCGAGTCCTTGGCCTTGACCTGCTTGATGAACTCGCCGATCCGCTCGACGCCGCCGAGCGCCTGGATGTCGCCCAGCATGTTGAGCGCGGCCTCGTTCGCGCCGCCGTGCGCCGGGCCCCAGAGGCAGGCCACGCCGGCAGCGATCGCGGCGAACGGGTTCGTCCCCGACGAGCCGCACAGGCGCACGGTGGAGGTCGAGGCGTTCTGCTCGTGGTCGGCGTGCAGGATGAAGATGCGGTCCATCGCGCGCACCAGCACGTCGTTGGGCACATATTCCTCGCACGGCGTCGCGAACATCATGCGCATGAAGTTGCTGGCGTACGAAAGGTCGTTCTTCGGATAGATGTAGGGCTGGCCGTTGGTGTACTTGTAGGTCATCGCGACGAGCGTCGGCATCTTCGCGATGAGCCGGATCGCCGAAATCTCGCGGTGGCGCGGATTGGTGATGTCGGTGCTGTCGTGATAGAAGGCCGACAGCGCGCCGACGAGCCCGGTCATGATCGCCATCGGATGCGCGTCGCGGCGGAAACCGCGCAGGAAGAACTGCATCTGCTCGTGCACCATCGTGTGCTTGCTGACGAGGCCGTCGAAGGCCGCGTTCTGCGCCGCATCGGGCAGCTCGCCGTTGAGCAGCAGGTAGCAGGTCTCGAGGTAGTCGCACTTCTCGGCGAGCTGTTCGATCGGATAGCCGCGGTATTGCAGTTCGCCCTTGTCGCCGTCGATGTAGGTGATCGCCGAATCGCACGCCGCGGTGGACATGAAACCGGGGTCGTAGGTGAACTTGCCGGTCTGCCCGTAGAGCTTGCGGATGTCGATCACGTCCGGGCCCATCGATCCCTTGTAGATCGGCAGGTCCATGCTCGGGCTTCCGTCCGAGAACGACAGGGTGGCTTTGAGGTCGGATGAAATCATGAGGCTTCCTCGGCAATTGCTTTCGGGATCCCTTGCGGGGAGGGTCAATCGTAGACGTTCAGGGCGCGGCCCGCCTCGGCTTGCGCATCAGCCCGAGCACTTCGATCACGTCGGGGCGCGCCAGTTCGCCTTGCGGCTCGCTGCGCGCGAGCAGCAGATCGAGCAGGTCGTTGTCCGGCAGGTCCATCAGCGACTCCAGTGCGTCTGCCTGCGCAGCCGTCATCGCGGCCTCGTGGCGGGCGAAGAAGCGCTCGACGAAGAGGTCGTTTTCCAGCAAACCGCGCCGGCACCGCCAGCGCAGGCGGCTCAAGGTCCGCGCATCGAGGACAGTTTGCGCGGCTTGGCTTGCACCGGGCTGAACGGTCATCGGTCTCAGATGGCGCGGCGCACCATCATCTCCTTGATCTTGCTGATCGCGCCGGCCGGCTTCAGGCCCTTGGGGCAGACGTCGACGCAGTTGAGAATGCTGCGGCAGCGAAAGACCCGGTACGGATCTTCCAGGTTGTCGAGCCGCTCCTCGGTGCCGAGGTCGCGGCTGTCGGCCAGAAAGCGATACGCCTGCAGCAGGCCGGCCGGGCCGACGAACTTGTCCGGGTTCCACCAGTAGCTCGGGCACGCCGTCGAGCAGCACGCGCACAGGATGCATTCGTACAGCCCGTTGAGTTCGTCGCGCTCCTCGGGCGACTGCAGGCGCTCCTTTTCGGGCGGCGCGATATCGTTGATCAGGTAGGGCTTGATCGATTCGTACTGGGTGAAGAACTGCGTCATGTCGACGATCAGGTCGCGCACGACGGGCAGCCCGGGCAGCGGCTTCAGGACGATCGTCTCCGGCAGCGTGCGCATGTTCGTCAGGCACGCCAGACCGTTCTTGCCGTTGATATTCATCGCGTCCGAACCGCACACGCCTTCGCGGCACGAGCGTCGAAACGACAGCGTCGGATCGACCGCCTTGAGCTTGAGCAGCGCGTCGAGCAGCATGCGCTCGCTGCCGTCGAGTTCGACCTCGAGCGTCTGCATCCTCGGCTTGCTGTCCTTCTCCGGGTCGTAACGGTAGATCTGAAAGCTGCGCTTCGTCATGTCTTGCTGCCTGGTTCTCGAATCGGGCGGGTGGCTTTCGGTCGTCGCGTCAGAACGTGCGCACCTTCGGCGGAATGGTGTCGACCGTCAGCGGCTGCATGCGCACCGGCTTGTATTCGAGCCGGTCGCCCTGGCTGTACCAGAGCGTGTGCTTGAGCCATTCCTTGTCGTTGCGGCCGAGCGGGTGGTCGGGATCGTCGGCCGGGCGTTCGTATTCGAGCACGGTATGCGCGCCGCGGCACTCGTGGCGCGCTGCCGCGGACTTGATCGTCGCCCGCGCGACCTCGATCAGATTCTCGACTTCGAGCGCCTCGACGCGCGCCGTGTTGAAGATCCTGGACTTGTCCTGCAGCCCGATCGCCTTCACGCGCTCGGCGATCGCCGCGACCTGGTGCACGCCCTCGTCCATCAGCGCCTGGGTGCGAAAGACGCCCGCGTGGTGCTGCATCGACGCCCGCAGATCGTTCGCGACGTTCTGCGCATATTCGCCCGACGTGCTCGAGTCCAGGCGCGCGAGGCGTGCGAGCGACGCATCGGCCGCGTCCGCCGGCAGCGGCTTGTGGGCGCGGCTCTTCTGAACGGCGTCGACGATCTGCTGGCCCGCGGCGCGGCCGAAGACGAGCAGGTCGAGCAGAGAATTGGTGCCGAGCCGGTTCGCGCCGTGCACGCTGACGCACGAACATTCGCCGACGGCGTACAGGCCGTGCACCGGCGAGACCGGGTCGCCGCCGCGCGGCACGACGACCTGGCCGTGCATGTTGGTCGGCACGCCACCCATCTGGTAGTGGATCGTCGGCACGACCGGGATCGGCTCCTTCGTGATATCGACGTTCGCGAAGTTGTGGCCGATCTCGAAGACGCTCGGCAGCCGCTTCATGATCGTATCGCTGCCGAGGTGCGACATGTCGAGCACGACGTAGTCCTTGTTCGGCCCGCAGCCGCGCCCTTCCTTGATCTCCTGGTCCATCGAGCGCGAGACGAAATCGCGCGGCGCCAAGTCCTTCAGGGTCGGCGCATAGCGCTCCATGAAGCGCTCGCCGTCGCTGTTGCGCAGGATCGCGCCCTCGCCGCGGCAGCCTTCGGTGAGCAGCACGCCGGCGCCGGCGACGCCGGTCGGATGGAACTGCCAGAACTCCATATCCTGCAGCGGCAGGCCGGCGCGCGCCGCCATCCCGAGGCCGTCGCCGGTGTTGATGAAGGCATTCGTGCTCGCCGCGTAGATGCGCCCCGCGCCGCCGGTCGCAAGCAGCGTCGCCTTGGCTTCGAGGATGTAGACGTCGCCGGTCTCCATCTCGAGTGCGGTGACGCCGAGCACGTCGCCCTCGGCATCGCGGATCAGGTCGAGCGCCATCCACTCGACGAAGAAATTGGTGCGCGCCTTGACGTTCTGCTGGTACAGCGTATGCAGCATCGCGTGGCCGGTGCGGTCGGCCGCGGCGCAGGCGCGCTGCACCGGCTTCTCGCCGTAGTTGGCGGTGTGGCCGCCGAAGGGCCGCTGGTAGATCGTGCCGTCCGGGTTGCGGTCGAAGGGCATGCCGAAGTGCTCGAGCTCGTAGACCACGTTCGGCGCCTCGCGGCACATGAACTCGATCGCGTCCTGGTCGCCGAGCCAGTCGCCGCCCTTGACCGTGTCGTAGAAGTGGAAGTGCCAGTTGTCCTCGCTCATATTGCCGAGCGAAGCGCCGATGCCGCCCTGCGCAGCGACGGTGTGCGAGCGCGTCGGAAAGACCTTCGACAGCACGGCGACACTCAACCCGGCCCGCGCCAGGCGCAACGAGGCCTGCATGCCCGAACCGCCGGCGCCGACGATGACGACGTCGAACTTGCGACGGGCGAGCTTCGAAGTCGATGACATCAGAGTCTCCAGAGAACCTGCAGCGCCCAGCCGGCGCATGCGAGCAGCCACACGATCGCGAAGAGCTGCGCCAGCAGGCGCACGCCGGTGGCATGGACATAGTCCATCAACACATCGCGCACCCCGACCCAGGCGTGCCAGGCGAGCGCGAGGATGACGACGAAGGTAAGCGACTTCATCCACGTCGGCGCGAAGATGCCGGCCCAGCGCTCGTAGCCGAGTTCGCCCGGCATCAGCAACTGCACCAGCACGACGAGCGTGAAGAGCGCCATCAGCAGCGCCGTGACGCGTTGCACGAGCCAGTCGCGCATCCCGTAGTGGGCGCCGACGACGAGGCGCTTGCTGCCGTAATTCCGTGTCATTGGATGAAGCCTCCGCGTGAATGCGAGCCGGCGCGAGTCCTGCGCGCCCGCCTCAATACAAGCCGAACAACTTGGCGCCGAGCACCAGCGTGAGCAGCAGGCTCGCGGCGAGCGTGAAGGCGGCCGTGCGGCGGCCGAAATCCTTGTCGACGCGATGCGTTGCGTCCATGTACAGGTGACGCAGGCCGGCGATGATGTGATGCAGCGTGGCCCAGATCAGCGCCAGCACGACGAGCTTGACGAACCATGCGGGCAGGAACCACGCCCCCGCGATGAAGACCGAGCGAAAGGCGTCGAACGACACCTCGGAAGTGACGCTCGCATCGAACATCCAGACGATGAACGGCAGCAGCAGGAACAGCAGCAGGCCGCTCGCGCGGTGCAGGATCGAGACGAGGGCGGCGAGCGGCATCCGGTACTGGGTCGCTTCCCACAGATGCATCGTTCCGGGTCTGGTCTTTGCGGTCTCGGTCATTCGCGTTCCAGTCAGAAATATGTCAGAAGCTGCGCACTCAGCCGAAGCATTTTATTGCAATGCAACAGCGTCGCCCGGGAAGCTTGCCACTCTTGCGGATGTCGGCAAGCACGGCAGCAGTCAGCTCAACTCGTTTCGATAGTAGTGCGCACTCGTGTCGTACAGGCCGCGCCGCAGTTCGAGCGGCCGGTCGCCATAGGTGAAGGAGAGCCGCTCGACGCTGAGCAGCGGGGCGCCCGGTTCGACCTCGAGCAGCGCGGCCGATTCGGCGTCCGCGCCGACCGCGCGCAGCTTCTCGTCGGCACGGATCATGCGCACCCCGAACTCGGTCTCGAACAGCCGGTACATCGGCCCCCGGTATTCGCTCAGTCGCTCGGCGGTGAGGCCCTTGAACGCATGACCCGGCAGCCAGATGTCGTCCAGGACGACCGGGCGGCCCTCGAACGAGAGCACGCGGCGCACCTGCAGCGTCGGGTCGCCGGCCCTGAGCGCGAGTGCACGCGCGACATCGGCCGGCGCACGCTGCCGGCGACAGTCGATGAAGCGGCGCGCCATGCCGCCGGATTTGCCGTTGTCGGGCACGAGGCGCAGGAAGCGAAAGCGAACCTCGTGCTCGGCGTGGGTCGCGACGAAGGTGCCTTTCCCCTGCCGGCGCACGAGCAGCTTGTCGTCGGCGAGCGCATCGATCGCCTTGCGCACCGTGCCCTGGCTGACCTTGAAGCGCGCCGCGAGCTCGAGTTCGCTCGGAATCAGCTCGCCGGGGCGCCATTCGCCGCCCTGCAGGCTCTGCGTCAGCAGCACCTTGATCTGCTGGTACAGCGGGCTGAACGCGGGTGCCGCGTCGCGCGCGGCAGCGGTCGCCGGGGCGCTGCCTGCGGCTTGCGGATGGGCTGGCATGCGCGGATTGCAGCACAGCCGCGTCGGGCCGTCCAGACAATGTTGAAATATGTCTTATATAAGATACAAGACTAAACTTCCAGATGGACGTTCGCGGCGCCGATTGGCTACACTTCGCATCCAGCGCCGCCCGTCTCGCGCGCGGCCGCAACCGCTCCCCCCAATTGCACCGGAGTTCCCCATGAGCAAGTCCCCCGTTCGTGTCGCCGTCACCGGCGCGGCCGGCCAGATCGGCTACGCCATCCTGTTTCGCATCGCCTCGGGCGAGATGCTCGGCAAGGATCAGCCCGTCATCCTCTCGCTGCTCGAAGTGCCGATGGAAAAGCCCCAGCAGGCGCTGCAGGGCGTGATGATGGAACTGCAGGACTGCGCCTTCCCGCTGCTCGCCGGCATGGAGGCGCACGGCGACCCGATGACGGCGTTCAAGGACGTCGACTACGCGCTGCTGATCGGATCGCGCCCGCGCGGCCCGGGCATGGAGCGCGCCGAACTGCTCGCCGTCAACGCCGAGATCTTCACCGCCCAGGGCAAGGCGCTGAACGCGGTCGCCAAGCGCAACGTGAAGGTGCTCGTCGTCGGCAATCCGGCCAACACCAACGCCTACATCGCGATGAAGAGCGCGCCCGACCTGCCGCGGCGCAATTTCACGGCGATGCTGCGCCTGGACCACAACCGCGCGCTCAGCCAGATCGCGTCCAAGACCGGCAAGGCGGTCGCCGATATCGAGAAGCTGTGCGTCTGGGGCAACCACTCGCCTTCGATGTACGCCGACTACCGCTTCGCGACGATCGCCGGCAAGAGCGTGAAAGACATGATCGGCGACCCGGCTTGGAACGCCGACACCTTCTTGCCCACCGTCGGCAAGCGCGGCGCGGCGATCATCGCCGCGCGCGGCGTGTCGTCGGCGGCTTCGGCGGCGAATGCGGCGATCGACCACATGCACGACTGGGCGCTCGGCACGAACGGCAAGTGGGTCACGATGGGCATCCCGTCGGACGGCCAGTACGGCATCCCGAAGGACGTGATGTTCGGCTTCCCCGTCACCTGCGAGGGCGGCGAGTACAAGCTCGTCGAGGGGTTGCCGATCGACGCCTTCAGCCAGGAGCGCATCAAGATCACGCTCGACGAACTCCTCGGCGAGCAGGACGGCGTCAAGCATCTGCTCTGAAGCCCCGATGAGCGCGTCTGCCGCGCAGGGTCTGAAAGCCAGCTCGCGCAAGCCGCGCGAGACCCCGGCGCCGCGCCGGGCGGCCCAGGCGCGCGAGGTATTGTTCGGCTCGGACGACCTCGCCCCCGCGCTGCCGGTCTGCGACCACTACGCGGGCGTCGAGGTGCGCATGCGCAAGAGCCTCGAGCTGCAGCGCGAACTGGGCCCGGTCTTCGACGTCACGCTCGATTGCGAGGACGGCGCGCCCGTCGGCGGCGAGGTCGAGCATGCGCAGATGGTTGCCGAATTCGTCGATTCGGCCGCCAACGTGCACGACCGCGTCGGCGCCCGGCTGCACCCGGTGCATCACGCCGCGTTCGGCATCGACGCCGAGACCCTGGTCCGCCGCTGCGGGCACCGGCTCGCCTACCTGATGCTGCCCAAGGTGAACGGCGTGGCCGACGTGCAGCGCGCGTGCGACGAGATCGATCATCATGCGCGGGTGCGCGGGCTCGACCGCCGGATCGCGCTGCATGCACTGATCGAGACGCACGGTGCGCTGGCCGAGGTCGCGGCGATCGCCGCCCACCCGCGCATCGAGTCGGTATCGTTCGGGCTGATGGACTTCGTCGCCGCGCACCGCGGCGCGATTCCGCAATCGGCGATGAGCGCCGAGGGCCAGTTCGAACACCCGCTGATCGTGCGCGCCAAGCTCGAGATCGCCGCCGCCTGCCACGCGCACAACAAGACGCCTTCGCATTGCGTGGTGACCGAGTTCAAGCAACTCGAGCTGCTCGAGGCGGCCGCCCACAAGGCGATGCGCAGCTTCGGCTATACGCGCATGTGGAGCATCCACCCGGACCAGATCCAGCCGATCATCGACGCCTTTGCGCCGTCCGTCGCCGAGGTCGATCAGGCGGTCGAGATCCTGCTCGCTGCGCAGGCGGCGGATTGGGCGCCGATCAGCCATCAGGGATCAGGCGGCGCGACCCTGCACGACCGGGCCAGCTACCGCTATTTCTGGCACGTGCTCGAACTCGCCCTGCGCACCGGCCAGCCGTTGCCGGCCACGGCGCGCGAAGCCCTCTTCGGCGACGCCGCCGCCTGAATGGCGGGGACCGATGCCTGACCCCGATTCGCAAATCGTTGCATTGACCCTCGACCCATGGTCGAGATTGGCGGCCACGGGCCGAAAATCTCGCACCCTCTTCACCACGCGGAGCCTTCCCATGCGAAATATCTCGATTCGGATCCTGGCGCTGGCCCTGGCGGTCGGTCTTGGCGCAAGTGCGCATGCACAGTCGGACGCAGCCGCCAAGACCTCCAAGAGTTCCAAGCCCGCCAAGAAGGCGCCGCAGCCGGCCACTTCGCATGAGGTGCTGAGCTCGCAGGCCAAGGGCCTGGCGCTCGCGATCGACACGAGCGAGGCGATCGACGCCAATCAACTCGGCATCGCGGCCCGTGTGCTCACCGGGCGCGCCAGTTGCGAACTCGACCGCAGCGTCGACGTGGAACCCCTGGCGGAGAAGCCGGGCTACTTCCAGGTGCGCTTCAAGAACGTCAGCTACTACATGGTGCCGGAGGAGACGACGACCGGCGCCATCAAGCTGATCGAGAAGCGGTCGGGCGTCATCTGGCTGCAGATTCCGACCAAGTCGATGCTGCTGGACAGCCGCGAGGGCCATCGCCTCGTCGATGCCTGCACGCTCGCCGAACAGCGCGCCGCAGTCAGCGCCGTTGCTGCGGCGGCGGGCAGCACCGTGCCTGCGGCGCCAGCCAAGAATTGAAGCTTCCGGCGCGCGCCGCGCGCGCCCCGCTGCTGCGGGCCCGGGCACTGTATCCGCTCGGGCTGGCGCGAATCGGGCACCCCCATTTCTCGAACCATCCAGGGCCACCATGCTGCAAGCCTACCGAACCCATGTCGCCGAGCGCGCCGCGCTCGGGATTGTCCCGCTTCCTCTTTCGGCCGCACAGACCGCCGACTTGATCGAATTGTTGAAGGCGCCGCCGGCGGGCGAGGAAGCCGCGCTCGTCGAGTTGCTCGCGCAGCGCGTTCCGGCCGGCGTCGACGACGCGGCGAAGGTGAAGGCGAGCTACCTTGCCGCGCTCGCCCACGGCAGCGAGCAGTGCGCGCTGATCTCGCGCGAGAAGGCGACCGAACTGCTCGGCACCATGCTCGGCGGCTACAACATCGCGCCGCTCGTCGACCTGCTGGACGACGCGAATGTCGGCGCCGTCGCTGCCGAGGCGCTGAAGAAGACGCTGCTGATGTTCGACGCCTTCCACGACGTCAAGGCCAAGGCCGACGCCGGCAGCGCCAACGCGAAGGCGGTGCTGCAGAGCTGGGCCGACGCCGATTGGTTCACCTGCCGGCCCGAGGTGCCCGCTTCGATCACCGTCACCGTCTTCAAGGTGAACGGCGAGACCAATACCGACGACCTCTCGCCCGCCCCCGACGCCTGGAGCCGGCCCGACATCCCGCTGCACGCGCTGGCCATGCTGAAGAACGCGCGCCCGGGCATCACGCCCGAGGAAGACGGCAAGCGCGGCCCGGTCAAGTTCATCGAGGAGCTGCGCGCGCGCGGCCATCTGGTTGCCTACGTCGGCGACGTCGTCGGCACCGGATCGTCGCGCAAGTCGGCGACCAACTCGGTGCTCTGGTTCACCGGCGAGGACATCCCGTTCGTGCCGAACAAGCGCTTCGGCGGCGTCTGCCTGGGCAGCAAGATCGCGCCGATCTTCTACAACACGATGGAAGACGCCGGCGCGCTGCCGATCGAACTCGACGTGAGCCAGATGAACATGGGCGACACCGTCGAGCTGCGTCCCTACGAGGGCAAGGCGCTGAAGGACGGCAAGTTGATCGCCGAATTCAAGGTGAAGAGCGACGTGCTGTTCGACGAGGTGCGCGCCGGCGGCCGCATTCCGCTCATCGTCGGCCGCGGCCTCACGGCGAAGGCGCGCGAGGCGCTCGGCCTCGCGCCTTCCACCCTCTTTCGCCTGCCGCACGACCCGGCAGATACCGGCCGCGGCTATACGCTGGCGCAGAAGATGGTCGGCCGCGCCTGCGGCCTGCCCGAGGTGAACGGCAACCAGAAGGGCGTGCGCCCCGGCACCTATTGCGAACCGCGCATGACCTCGGTCGGCAGCCAGGATACGACCGGCCCGATGACGCGCGACGAACTGAAGGACCTCGCCTGCCTCGGCTTCTCGGCCGACCTCGTTATGCAGAGCTTCTGCCACACCGCGGCCTACCCGAAGCCGGTCGACGTGAAGATGCACCACGAGCTGCCGGCGTTCATCAGCACGCGCGGCGGCGTCAGCCTGCGCCCCGGCGACGGCGTGATCCACTCGTGGCTGAATCGCCTGCTGCTGCCCGATACGGTGGGCACCGGCGGCGACAGCCACACGCGCTTTCCGATCGGCATCAGCTTTCCGGCCGGCTCGGGCCTCGTCGCCTTCGCCGCGGCCACCGGCGTGATGCCGCTCGATATGCCCGAATCGGTGCTCGTGCGCTTCAAGGGCAAGCTGCAACCCGGCGTCACGCTGCGCGACCTCGTCAATGCAATCCCGCTCTACGCGATCAAGCAGGGCCTGCTGACGGTCGAGAAGAAGGGCAAGAAGAATATCTTCAGCGGCCGCATCCTCGAGATCGAGGGCCTGCCCGATCTGAAGGTGGAACAGGCCTTCGAGTTGAGCGACGCGAGCGCCGAGCGCAGCGCCGCCGGCTGCACCGTGCACCTGAACGTCGAGCCGATCAAGGAGTACCTGACGAGCAACGTCACGCTGATGAAGCACATGATCGCGAGCGGCTATGCCGACGCCCGCACGCTGCGCCGGCGCATCGCGGCGCAGGAAGCGTGGCTCACCGACCCCAAGCTGCTCGCGGCCGACGCCGACGCCGAATACGCGGCGGTGATCGAGATCGACCTCGCCGACGTGCACGAGCCCATCGTCGCCTGCCCGAACGACCCGGACGACGTGAAGACCCTGTCCGAAGTGGCCGGCGCGAAGATCGACGAGGTGTTCATCGGCTCGTGCATGACGAATATCGGCCACTTCCGCGCCGCAGCCAAGCTGCTCGAAGGCAAGCGCGACATCCCGGCCAAGCTGTGGGTCGCGCCGCCGACCAAGATGGACGCGCAGCAGCTCAGCGAGGAAGGCCACTACGGCGTGCTCGGCACGGCCGGCGCGCGCATGGAGATGCCCGGCTGCAGCCTGTGCATGGGCAACCAGGCGCAGGTCAGGGAAGGCGCGACGGTGTTCTCGACGAGCACGCGCAACTTCCCGAACCGGCTCGGCAAGAACTCGAACGTCTACCTCGGCTCGGCCGAACTGGCGGCGATCTGCTCGCGCCTCGGCAAGATCCCGACGAAGGAGGAGTACATGGCCGGCGTCGGCGTGCTCGCGCCAGCGAGCGATGCGATCTACAAGTACCTCAACTTCGACCGCATCGAGGAATACACCGACAGCGCGAAGACGGTCGCCTGAAGCCGCGGCCCGCGCGACGATGCCCGACGCCGCAACCGGCGCCGGGCGCGCCGAGGCCGGCGGGTTCAGAGCCAGCCGACGCGGCGGAAGCGCCAGTACAGCAAACCCGCCGACGCGGCGATCACACCGAGCGCCATAGGATAGCCGTAGGCCCACTTCAGCTCGGGCATGTGCTCGAAGTTCATGCCCCAGATGCCGGCCATCGCGGTCGAGACGGCGAAGATCGCCGCCCATGACGCAAGCCGCTTGGTGGTCTCCGACTCCTCGATCGTGACCATCGACAGATTGACCTGGATCGCGGTGCCGATCGTGTCGCGGATCGCATCGATCGAGCCGTTGATGCGGGCGAGATGATCATGGACGTCGCGAAAATACTCCTGCGTCTGCGCGCACACCGCCGGCACGCGCCCGCCGTGGAGCTTGCCGACAACTTCCAGCAGCGGCGCGACTGCATGGCGCAGCACGGCACCGCGGCGCTTGAGGGCATACAGGCGCTCGATATTCGCGCGTGCCGAGCCGGACTCGAACATCTGGCCTTCGATATCCTCGAGTTCGGTTTCGATATCGTCGAGAAACGGGAAGTAGCGGTCGACCACTGCGTCCATCAGCGCATAGAAGACGAAACCCGCGCCGTGCCGCAGCAGCTCCGGTTCGCGCTCGGCGCGCTCGCGCACGCCGAGAAAGTGGCGTTGGCTGCCATTGCGCACCGAAAGCACGTAGTTCGGGCCGACGAAGATCGCCACCTCGCCCTGGTGGACGTCGTCGCCGTCGTAGTCGAGCAGATGCATGACGACGAAGACCATGTCGCCGTACTCCTCGACCTTCGGCCGCTGATGGCCGTGCCGCGCGTCCTCGACCGCCAGTTCGTGCAGGTCGAACTGCTGCTGCATGCGGTGCAGTTCATCGTCCGTCGCGTCGCGCAGCGCAACCCAGACGAAGCAGCCCGGCCGGTGCAGCCACGCGCCGATATCGTCGACCTCGATATCGGCAAGCTTGCGCCCGTCCTCGTACACCACGCAGTTGATCAGCATCGAACCCCCTCCGCCTGACGGATCTTCGCACGCCCGGACCGGCGCGCGCGCCGCCATGGCTTCTCTTGCGGATCAGGCGGGCGGCGCGATCTGCTCGGCATAGTCGACGAGCGCTTCGAGAATCTCCCGGCCGCGTTCGTCGGTCGATTCGGCGAGCGTATCGATCCGTTCCTGGTACGCCGCCAGCGTGAGGGCGCCGCCGCCCTCCCCGCCGTGCAGCCGCGCGCTGCAATGCACGCTCCAGCGCGCCTGCTCGGCAGCGTCCAGCGTCTGCGGAAAATTGCGCGCGCGATAGCGAAACAGCAACTCGTCGAGCCGGCCGTCCTCGAAAGCGGGATGCTTGCCCGCCAATGCATCCGGCGACAGGCCGCGCAATCGCTGCAACTTGCGCCGGTCGCCGTTGCCGATGAAGGCGCCGTAGAGATCCTCATCGACGTCGGTTGGCTGCTCCGGCGCCGGCCGCGCATAGACCTCGGCCCAAAGCTCGGGCGGCGGCGCAGCCAGCGCGCGCGCCAGATGCGCATGGTGTTCGCACTGCGCCTTGTCGATACCCCAGTGCGCGGCGCGCGCGTCGTCGAGCGTGCGCAGATTGGCGATCACGACCGGCGACTTGTTGACGTGGATCGTCTTGATCGGCAGTCGGCTTTCGCCGTCGGGCAGCTCGCCCTGGCGCGCAAAGAGGCGGGCGCGAATCGCGGCCGCGTCGAGCACTTCGAGTTCGCGCGGGTCGTGCGCCAGGTCCCAGACGATCAGCTCGTTCCTGTGCGTCGGATGGACGCCGAGCGGCCAGACGATCGCCATGCAGCCGCGCTCGACCGGGTAGCGGCCCGAGATGTGCAGCACCGGGCGCGCACTGCCGATCTCGTGCCACACCGCATCCTTGCGGCGCAGCGCGAGGCAGAAGTCCCACAGCCGCGGGTTTGCCGCCCTCGCCCGCCGCGCGAGCGCGATCGTCGCCCGCACGTCGGACAGGGCGTCGTGTGCGGCGAGGTGTTCGATACCGTTCGCGGCAGCAAGGTGTTCGAGCTTGAACGATGGCCGGCCATCGGCGTGGCGCGGCCATTCGATGCCCTGCGGCCGCAGCGCGTACAGGCAGCGCATCACGTCCAGCAGATCCCAGCGCGAACACTCGTTCTGCCACTCGCGCGCGTAGGGATCGATCAGGTTGCGCCAGAACAGATGGCGCGTCACTTCGTCGTCGAAGCGGATGCTGTTGTAGCCGACGCCGATCGTGCCGGTGCGCGCGAGTTCGCGCTCGATCGCATCCGCGAAGGCGTGCTCCGGCAGGCCGCGCGCGAGGCAGGTCTGCGGCGTGATGCCGGTCAGCAGGCACGCCTCGGGGTCGGGCAGGAAGTCGGGCGCCGGCTGGCAATAGTGCAGCACCGGTTCGGCAATCTCGTCGAGCCGGGCGTCGGTGCGCACCCCGGCAAACTGCGCCGGCCGGTCGCGACGCGGCACGACGCCGAAGGTTTCGTAGTCGTGCCAGAAGAAGCTCTGCGTGGTCATGGCCGGCAAGATACCCGATCGGCGGACCGCCCGACCCGCGCGCACGCAAGGGCTGCACGGCAGGCCGCGATGGCGGGCCGCGTTTCGCGCCAGAATCGAGCGCATGATGTGGCCGTCATCGAGGCGGATACGAAGGAGCAAACCATGCTAAGCCCACGCCGTTCAGCAGCGCACCCGTTTTCCGGCACGCTGAAGACCTTCCGCACCGCGAGCGGCAGGCAGGGGCGCTTCTACTCGCTGCCGGCGCTTGCCCGGACCTATCCGAATGTCGCGCGCCTGCCGGTATCGATCCGGATCGTCTTGGAGAGCGTGCTGCGCCACTGCGATGGCGAGAAGGTCGCGCCGGAACAGGTCGAGCAGCTCGCCAACTGGCAGCCCCACGCCGAACGCAGCAACGAGATCGCCTTCGTCGTCGCGCGCGTCGTGCTGCAGGATTTCACCGGCGTGCCGCTGCTCGCCGACCTGGCGGCGATGCGCAATGTCGCGCAGCGCCTGGGCAAGGCGCCGAAGGCGATCGAACCGCTGGTGCCGGTCGACCTCGTCGTCGATCACTCGATCATGGTCGATTACTTCGGGACGAAGAACGCGCTCGCCCAGAACATGAAGCTCGAATTCGAGCGCAACCGCGAGCGCTACGAGTTCATGAAGTGGGGCATGCAGGCGTTCGACACCTTCCGTGTCGTGCCGCCGGGCTTCGGCATCGTGCACCAGGTGAACCTCGAATACCTCGCGCGCGGGGTGCATGCGACGACCGACGGCCACGCGTCGCCGAAAGGCGGCGCTCTACCGATCTACTACCCCGATTCGCTGGTCGGCACCGACAGCCATACGACGATGATCAACGGCATCGGCGTCGTCGGCTGGGGCGTCGGCGGCATCGAGGCCGAGGCCGGCATGCTCGGCCAGCCGGTCTACTTCCTGACGCCCGATGTCGTCGGCGTCGAACTCAGCGGCCGCCTGCGCGAGGGCGTGACGGCAACCGACCTCGTGCTCACCGTGACCGAACTGCTGCGCGCGCAGAAGGTCGTCGGCAAATTCGTCGAATTCTTCGGCGAAGGCACGGCAAGCCTCGCGGTGCCGGATCGCGCGACGATCGGCAATATGGCGCCGGAATATGGCGCAACGATGGGCTTCTTTCCGGTCGACGAAAAGACGATCGCCTACTTCGAGGGCACCGGCCGCAGCAAGGCCGAGATCGAGGCCTTCGAGGCCTACTTCAAGGCGCAGAAGCTGTTCGGTATCCCGCGCTCCGGGGAGATCGACTATTCACAGGTCGTGAAGCTCGACCTCGGCAGCGTTGCGCCCAGCCTTGCCGGGCCGAAGCGGCCGCAGGACCGGATCGAGATCGGCCACGTCAAGCAGCAGTTCGCGTCGCTCTTCTCCAAGCCGCCGGCCGAGAACGGATTCAACCAGCCCGCGCCAAGGCTGGCGCAGCGCTTCGGCACCGCCGCCGCGACGCCTGGTGCGGCGCCATCGGCGTCGAAGGAAATGACGATAGGCGACGGCGACGTGCTGATCGCGGCGATCACTTCGTGCACGAATACCTCGAACCCGAGCGTGCTGCTCGCCGCCGGGCTGCTCGCGAAGAAGGCGGTCGAGGCCGGGCTCACGGTGCCGCGCTATGTGAAGACCTCGCTCGCACCGGGCTCGCGCATCGTCACCGAGTACCTCGAGAAGACCGGCCTGCTGCCCTATCTCGAGAAGCTCGGCTTCAATGTCGCCGGCTATGGCTGCACGACGTGCATCGGCAATGCGGGCGATCTGACGCCCGAGATCAACGCGACGATCAGCGCGAACGATCTGGTGTGTGCCGCGGTGCTTTCGGGCAACCGCAATTTCGAGGCGCGCATCCACCCGAATCTGAAGGCAAACTTCCTCGCCAGCCCGCCGCTGGTCGTCGCCTACGCGCTTGCCGGCACCGTGCAGCGTGACCTGATGACCGAGCCGCTGGGCACCGGCAGAGGCGGCCGGCCGGTCTACCTCGGCGACGTCTGGCCGACGAGCGACGAAGTGCATGCGCTGATGAAGTACGCGATGAACGGCAAGGCATTTCGCGCCAACTACGCCAAGGTCAAGAGCGAGCCGGGGCCGCTGTGGGAGAAGATCCGCGGCGCCGGCGGCGATGTCTACCCGTGGCCTTCGAGCACCTATATCGCCGAGCCGCCGTTCTTCGCCGGCTTCACGCTCGAGCCGCCGGCGCTTGACGCGGGCGTCACCGGCGCGCGCATCATCGGCCTCTTCGGCGACTCGATCACGACCGACCACATCTCGCCCGCCGGCTCGTTCAGGGAGACGTCGCCGGCCGGCAGGTATCTGCAGTCGCTCGGCGTGGCGAAGGCCGACTTCAACAGCTACGGCTCGCGCCGCGGCAACCACGAGGTGATGATGCGCGGCACTTTCGCCAACGTGCGGATCAAGAACCTGATGCTGCCGCCGCTGGCCGATGGATCGCGCGAGGAAGGCGGCATGACGCTGCATCAACCCGGCGCAGAGCGGATGGCGATCTACGACGCGGCGATGCGCTATATCGCCGACGGCGTGCCGACCGTCGTCTTCGCCGGCGAGGAGTACGGCACCGGATCGAGCCGCGACTGGGCGGCCAAGGGCACGCAGCTGCTCGGCATCAAGGCGGTCGTCGCGAAGAGCTTCGAGCGCATCCACCGCTCCAACCTCGTCGGCATGGGCGTGCTGCCGCTGCAGTTCCGTGCCGGCGACAGCTGGCAAAGCCTCGGACTCGCGGGCGACGAGACGGTCGATGTCGTGCTCGGCGAACTCGAGGCACAGGGCGACGCCAGGCTCGTCATCACCGACGCCGGCGGACGACGGCAGGAAGTCGGCGTCAAGCTGCGGATCGACACCCCGATCGAGGTCGACTACTACCGCCACGGCGGCATCCTGCCCTACGTGCTGCGCCAACTGCTCGCAAGCTGAGCCGCGCGCCGGTTCAGCGCCGACGGCTCATCTGCGCGAAGTGCGCCGGATCGAAGCCGACGCTGATGCTCGCGTCGGCCCAGCGCACGACCGGGCGCTTGACGAGGCTGGGCTGCGCGAGCATCAGCGCGCAGGCGCTCCCGGCGTCGGTGACCGACGCGCGTGCGGCGTCGTCGAGGCGGCGCCACGTCGTTCCCTTGCGGTTGAGCAGCCGTTCCCACTCGACACTGCGCAGCCACTCGCCGAGCAGCGCCGGCGACAGGCCGTCGCGCTTGAAGTCGTGGAAGGCGAACGCGAACCCTTCGGCGGCGAGCCAGGTGCGCGCCTTCTTCACCGTATCGCAATTGGCGATGCCGTAGAGCGTGATCGTCATCGCCGCTTCACAGGCGCGTCGGCGTATCGCACTGCGGATCGGTCGTGTGCGCGGCGCCGAGGAATTTGCCGTCCGACCCGATCGACACCTGATACCACAGGCAGTTGTGGGTCGGATAGCGGTAGTTCCAGACCGTGATCCCCTGGCGCGGGTAGAACTTCGTGCTGCCCGGATGGCCGATGCGCTTCAAGACCTCGTCGCTGCTGATGCCGTATTCGAGGCTGACGAAATTCTGCGGCGTCAGCACCTGGTCCCAGACGATCGAGCCGCCCGCCGCGTCAAAATCGACCATGTAGGTTTCCCTGCCCTGCGGCCCGCGCGCGAATTCGAGCCGCGTACCGCCATTGTCGAGCGTGTAGCGGCCGGTCGGCGGCCCCATCCTGGCGATGACCTGGGCCTCGGTCGAACCCAGCGGCAGTCCCTGCGGGGTCGCCGAACTGGCGCACGCCGCGAGCAACGCGACGCCGAGTGCGCAAGCCGCAGCCGAGCCGAGCGTGCGAAGCAAACCGTTCATGTCTCTTCACTCCAGGCTGCGACGGCACCCGCCGCGGGTGCGGGCGGGGATTCCTGATCGGGCTGCGCGGCGTCTCAGGCAGCGACGGCGGACGCCGCCAGGCAGCGGTTGCACTTGCCCAGGCCCGGCAGACGCAGATCGGGCTTGCCGTCGCCGGTCTTGAAATTGGCCTGGCAGCGCCGGCAGACGTACATGCGCGAATTCGACATCATCGGCTTCACGCCACGCTCGGGTGCGGGGCGGGCCGCGGTGTATTCGGCCTGTGTCTGACGCAGCTTCTGCTCTGCGTCCTGCGATGCCTTCGAAGCGGGATGTCTGGTGGCCATGGCGCTGCGGTGGTGGTGAACTCTGATGGAAAGCGGGCCGGCAGATACCGGTGACCCCCTATTGTCGCGCGAATGTCATTCCGCCGCATCGGGAGGGCTTTCGGCAGGCCGGCCGACTATCCGGCGGCCGCCTGCGCATAGAGCGCGAGGTAGGACGCGGCTGCAGCATCCCACGAGAAATCCTGCGCCATGGCGCGGAGCATCATCGTCTGCCACGCCTCGGGGCCGCGAAAGGCGCCCGCCGCGCGAAGGAGCGCATCGGAAAGCGCCTCCGGCGTCGCCGCATCGAAGACGAAACCGGTGGCGCGCGCCGCATCGCCGGCATCGATCACCGTATCGGCGAGCCCGCCGACGCGCCGCACGAGGGGCAGCGTGCCATAGCGCAGACCGTACAGCTGCGTCAGCCCGCACGGCTCGAAGCGCGACGGCACGAGGATCACGTCGCTGCCGGCGATGAGGCGATGCGCAAGTGCCTCGTCGTAGCCGATGCGCGCGGCAACGCGCCCCGGATGCGCGTGGGCGGCGGTCTGCAGCGCCGCCTCGAGGGCGCGATCGCCGCTGCCCAGCACGAGCAGCTGGGCGCCCGACCCGAGCAGCGCGGGCAGCGCGGCAAGCAGCAGATCGACGCCCTTTTGCGCCGTCAGCCGGCTCACGAGGCCGAACAGCGGCGCCTCGGCGCGCGGCTCGAGCCCCGCTTCGCGCTGCAGCGCGCGCTTGCACTGCAGCTTGCCGGCGAGCGCCTCGGCGCCGTAGTTGACGACGAGCGCCGGATCGTGCTGCGGATTCCAGACCTTGCCATCGACGCCGTTCAGGATGCCGCTCACGTCGGCGCCGCGGTCGCGGATCACGCCGTCCAGGCCGAAGCCGAATTCGGGCGTCGCGATCTCGCGCGCATGGGTCGGGCTCACCGTTGTCACCCGCCGCGCGAACTGGAGCCCGGCCTTCATCAGGGCCAGGCGGCCGTGAAACTCGAGCCCGCTCGGCGCGACGAAGCTCGCCGGCAGGCCGAGCAACGCAAAATCGGCGAGCGCGAAGTGGCCCTGATAGGCGAGGTTGTGGACCGTGAAGACGGACCGGCACGCGCCGGACGGATGCGCCGCCATGTAGGCGCAGGCGAGCGCCGCATGCCAGTCGTGCGCGTGCAGCACGTCGGGCGCCCACGCGGCGTCGAGTTCGCCCGCCGCAAGGTGCGCGGCGACCCAGCCGAGCAAGGCGAAGCGCTGCAGGTTGTCGGGCCAGTCGACGCCGCTCGCATCCTGGTACGGCCCGCCGCCGCGGCGGTAGAGATACGGCGCATCGATCACGTACGCCGGCAGATGGCTCGACGGCAGCTGACCGCGGCGCAGCGTGACGCGCGCGGCGCCGAACGCCGGGCCGATCTCGCACACCGCGCGCTGCTGCTCGAGCGCATCGACGATCGCCGGCAGCCCCGGCAGCAGCAGGCGCGTTTCGGCGCCGGCGCGCTCGAGCGCGGGCGGCAGCGCGGCGACGACGTCGGCCAGGCCGCCGGTCTTGACGAGCGGAAAGACCTCCGCCGCGGCGTGCAGCACCCTCGGCGGCGCGGCCCGGTTCGATGCGGGCTTCAAGCGAGTCGGGCGAGCATGGCCCGCGTGACGAGCGTGATGCCGTGCTCGCTGCGGCGGAAACGCCGCGCATCCGCGGCGGCATCCTCGCCGACGACGAGGCCTTCCGGGATCACGCAGCCGCGGTCGATGATCGCGCGCATCAGCCGCGCACCCCGGCCGACCTGCACCTCGGGCAGCAAGACCGACCAGTTGACGCTCGAGTGGGAGTGCACGCGCACGTTCGAGAACAGCACCGATCGAAACGCCGCGCCGGAAACGATGCAGCCGCCCGAGACCAGCGACTCGATCGCCAGGCCGCGCCGGTCGTCCTGGTTGTGGACGAACTTTGCAGGCGGCAGCTGCTGCTGGTAGGTCCAGATCGGCCAGCGCCGGTCGTAGAGATCGAGCAGCGGCACCGTCGCGGTGAGGTCGATATTCGCGTCCCAGTAGGCGTCGATCGTGCCGACGTCGCGCCAGTAGGGCTCCTGCTCGGGCTGCGAGCTGACGCAGCTGAGCGCGAACGGATGCGCCGTCGCGCAGCCGTTGCGCACCGCATGCGGGATGATGTCGCGGCCGAAGTCGTGCGACGAGTTCGGGTCTGCCAGGTCGCGCGCGAGTTCGGCGTAGAGGTAGCGCGCGTTGAAGATGTAGATGCCCATGCTGGCAAGCGACAGCTCGGGGTTCTCGGCCATCGCCGGCGGGTCGGCCGGCTTCTCCACAAAATCGGTGATGAGGCGATTTTCGCCGACCGCCATCACGCCGCAGCTGCTCGCCAGCGCGCGCGGCACGGCGATGCAGCCGACCGTGCATTCGCGGCCGCTGGCGACATGGTCGGCGAGCATCAGCGCATAGTTCATCTTGTAGATGTGGTCGCCGGCGAGGATCACGATGTAGTCGGCTTCGTAGTCGCCGAGAATGTCCAGGTTCTGGTAGACCGCGTCGGCCGTGCCGCGATACCACGATTCCTCGTTCACGCGCTGCTGCGCCGGCAGCAGATCGACGAACTCGTGCATCTCGCTCTTCAGGAACGCCCATCCGCGCTGCAGGTGGCGCAGCAGGCTGTGGCTCTTGTACTGCGTGATGACGCCGATGCGCCGGATGCCCGAGTTCAGGCAGTTCGACAGCGCGAAGTCGATGATGCGGAACTTGCCCCCGAAATAGACCGCCGGCTTGGCCCGCGAATCGGTCAGCTCGTGCAGCCGGCTACCGCGTCCGCCGGCCAGGACGAGCGCCACCGCGCGCTTGGAAAGACTCAAGCTGTCCGCGGACTCGTAGGCATTCATGAATCAGCACTCCCCGGCATTTCGAGCGCGCCCGCGATCGGATCCGGCGCCGCGACCGCCCCGATTGTGCAGCCAAGCACGGATGCGCCGACCCGGCACGCGGGATGGACTCGCGGCGGCCGGCGGCTTGCCGTCACAATGTCCGTTTTCACAACGGGCATTGCGTCGATGAGTTCGAGTTCCGAAGCAGCCGGCGTCGAGGGCAACGTCGACCAGTTGCTGCTCGCCGTGGTCGGCGTCGCGCCGGGCGAAGCGAGCGCGACCGACCTGATGCAGGCAACGGCGCGCCTGGCGCGGCGCGAGCTCTCGCAGCGCTGGGTGCAGACGCAGGCGGCCGAGCGCGCCGACAAGGCTAGGCGCGTCTACTACCTGTCGATGGAATTCCTGATCGGGCGCACGCTCACCAACGCGCTCGCCGCGCTCGACCTGCGCGAGGACGCCGCGGCGGCGCTGCACGCGCATGCGGTCAAGCTCGAGGACGTGGCGCAGGAGGAAGCCGATGCGGCGCTCGGCAACGGCGGCCTCGGGCGGCTCGCGGCGTGCTTCCTCGATTCGATGGCGACGCTCGGCCTGCCCTCGTTCGGCTACGGCATCCGCTACGAATACGGCATGTTCGCGCAGGATATCGTCCAGGGATGCCAGGTCGAGCATCCCGACCCGTGGCTCGCCGACGGCTCGCCGTGGGAATTTCCGCGCGCCGCGATCGCCTATCGGGTGTGCTTCGGCGGCTGGGTCGAGACCGAGGGCGACGCGCGCAGCGTCTGGCGCCATGCCGGCGAGGTCGAAGCCAAGGCCTACGACATGATCGTCCCCGGCCACGGCACGCACAAGGTCAGCACGCTGCGCTTGTGGAAGGCGGCGGCGCCGCGCCAGATCGATCTGCACGCCTTCAACAGCGGCGACTATGCGCGCGCCGCCGAGGTGAAGAACGAGTTCGAGAATATCTCCTGGGTGCTCTACCCGAACGACAGCACGCCCGCCGGCCGCGAGCTGCGGCTGCGCCAGGAGTATTTCTTCGTCAGCGCCTCGCTGCAGGATCTGCTCGCCCGCCACCTGCAGGAGCACGCGCGGCTCGAAAACCTCGCCGACAAGGTCGCGATCCATCTGAACGATACCCATCCGGCGATCGGCGTCGCCGAACTGATGCGCCTGCTGGTCGACGTCCACGCGATGCCCTGGGCCGCCGCCTGGGCACAGTGCCGGCGGGTGTTCTCGTACACCAACCACACGCTGATGCCCGAGGCGCTCGAGACCTGGAGCGTCGGCCTGCTGCAGCACGTGCTGCCGCGCCATCTGCAGATCATCCTGCGCATCAACGAGGAGTTCCTCGAGCACGCCGCGCGCATGCGGCCCGGCGACAACGACTTCCTGCGCCGCCTGTCGCTGATCGACGAGAACGGCGATCGGCGCGTGCGCATGGCGCACCTGAGCGTCGTCGGCAGCCACAAGGTGAACGGCGTCTCGGCGCTGCACTCGGCGCTGCTCGTGAAGACGATCTTCGCCGACTTCGCGGCGCTCTACCCCGAGCGCTTCACGAACGTGACGAACGGCGTCACGCCGCGGCGCTGGCTGGCACAGGCCAATCCCGGCCTTGCCGCGCTGCTCGACCGCACGATAGGGAGCAGCTGGCGGCTCGACCTCGGCCAGCTCGACAAGCTCGCCGAGCATGTCGACAGCGGTGCCCTGCGCGCCGCATTCGCGACCGTCAAGCACGCCAACAAGGTGCGCCTCGCGAACCACGTCGAGCGCGAGCTCGGCATCCGCCTCGACCCGGCGAGCCTGTTCGACGTGCACGTGAAAAGGGTGCACGAATACAAGCGCCAGCTGCTCAACGTGCTGCACGTCGTGACGCGCTATCACGCGATCCTCGCCGACCCGCAGGCCGACTGGGTGCCGCGCAGCGTGATTTTCTCCGGCAAGGCGGCGTCGTCGTACGCAACGGCCAAGCTCATCATCCGCCTCATCCACGACGTGGCGGCGACGATCAATGCCGACGTGCGGCTCGCGAACCGGCTCAAGGTCGTCTTCGTCCCGAACTACGGCGTCTCAGTCGCCGAACTCGTCATCCCCGGCGCCGACCTGTCGGAGCAGATCTCGACCGCCGGGACCGAGGCGTCGGGCACCGGCAACATGAAGCTCGCGCTGAACGGCGCGCTGACGATCGGCACCGAAGACGGCGCCAATATCGAGATTCGCGACGGCGTCGGCGCCGGCAACATCTTCATCTTCGGTCATACGACGTCCGAGATCGCGGCACTCAACGAGCGCGGCTACGAACCGATGAAGATCTACGAATCGACGCCGATGCTGAAGTCGGTGCTCGATGCGATCGCGAACGGCCAGTTCTCGCCCGACGAGCCAGGCCGCTATCGCGGCCTCGTCGACTCGCTGCTGTGGGGCGGCGACCACTACAAGCTGCTCGCCGACTACGACGCCTATATCGCCGCGCAGGCGCGCGTCGATGCCCTGTTTCGGGACGGCGAAGCCTGGGTGCGCTGCGCGATCGCGAATGTCGCCGGCATGGGAGGCTTCTCCTCGGACCGCGCGATCGCCGAATATGCGGCCGGCATCTGGGGCGTCGGGCCGCGCGCCGCGCGGGCGGCGCAAGGCAGGCTGCCGGTGCCGGCGCATGCGGCAGGCGGCTGAAGTCCGGCCCGGCGCGGCGCGTCGACCGGCACGGGCACGCGAGCCGTGAGCTTGGGTCCGCTCGAAATCGGCCGGCCGTGGCCGCTGGGCGCGCACTGCGTCGCAGGCGGCGTCAATTTCGCCGTCTTCTCCGAGCACGCCGAAGCGATCGAGCTGTGCCTGTTCGACGCCGCCGGCCAGCAAGAATTGGCACGGCTCGCCCTGCCCGGACGCAGCGGCGATCTCTGGCACGGGCATCTGCCGGGCGCCGGCGCCGGCCTCGTCTACGCGCTGCGCGCGCACGGTCCCTGGCAGCCCGATCGCGGCCATCGTTTCGACTTCGGCAAGTGGCTGCTCGACCCCTACGCGCGCGAGATCGTCGGCGGCCTGTCCTGGCGGCGCGACAGCGCGCACGCGCTGAAGGCGCGCGTGATCGACGAGCCGGCGCCGGCCGTCGACCCGCCGCGTCCGCGTACGCCGCTGGCCGACAGCGTGATCTACGAGGCGCACGTGAAGGGGCTGACGATGCGCCATCCCGGCGTGCCCGAGAAGCTTCGCGGCACCTACGCCGGGCTCGCGAGCGACGCCGTGATCGCGCATCTGCGGCGCCTGGGCGTGACCGCGATCAGCCTGCTGCCGGTGCACCAGCACCTGGACGAGGAGCGCCTCGTCGCGCACGGATTGACCAACTACTGGGGTTACAACACGGTCGGCTTCTTCGCCGTCGAGCCGCGCTATGCAAGCAGCGCCGCGCCGCGCGACGAGTTCCGCGCCATGGTGCGCGCGCTGCATGCAGCCGGCATCGAGGTGATCCTCGACGTCGTCTACAACCATACCGCCGAGACCGACGCAGAAGGCCCGACGATCAGCTGGCGCGGCCTGGACAACCTCGCCTACTACCGCAGCCTGCCCGGCCAGCCCGGCGTTCTCGACAACCCGACCGGCTGCGGCAACGCACTCGATCTGCGTCATCCGCGCGTGCTGCAGATGGTGATGGACAGCCTGCGCTACTGGGCGCTGCAGATGGAGGTCGACGGCTTTCGCTTCGACCTTGCGCCGGTGCTGGCGCGCGGCGACGCGGGGTTCGACGCCCGCGCCGCGTTCCTTCAGTGCGTCGCGCAGGATCCGGCGCTCGCCGGGCTCAAGCTGATTGCCGAGCCCTGGGATGTCGGCGCCGGCGGCTACCAGCTCGGCCGCTTTCCGCAGCGCTGGCTCGAGTGGAACGACCGCTTCCGCGACGGCATGCGCCGCTTCTGGCTGGGCGGCGCGGCGAGCCGCGGCGAATTCGCGCAGCGCCTGTGCGCCTCGTCGGATACCTTCCAGTCCGCAGGGCGCGCGCCGGCCGCATCGATCGATTTCATCGCCGCGCACGACGGCTTCACGCTGCGCGACCTGCTCACCTACGAGCGCAAGCGCAACCTCGCCAACGGCGAGGAAAACCGCGACGGGCAGGATGCGAATCATGGCTGGAACTGCGGCGCCGAGGGCGAAACGGCCGACGCCGACGTGCCCGCACGGCGCGCGCTGCTGCAGCGCGCACTGCTCGCGACGCTGCTGCTCGCGCAGGGCACGCCGATGCTTTGCAGCGGCGACGAACTCGGTCACAGCCAGGGCGGCAACAACAATGCCTATTGCCAGGACAACGCGACGACCTGGATCGACTGGCAGGCCGCCGACGAAGACCTGATCGCCTTCACCGCAAGCGTCCTCGCGCTGCGCCGCGAACTGCGGCCGCTGCCGGCGCACTGGGCGAGCGGCGAGCCCGACGCGCAGGGCGCGGTCGAACTCGCCTGGTTCGATCTCGACGGCCGCGCGCTCGATGCAAGCGCCTGGCGCGACCCGCAGGCGCGCACGCTGGGCGCACTGATCGGTACCGCAAGAGGCGCCGGCGGCGCGCCTCGGCCGCTGCTGTTGCTGCTCAACGCCGAAGGCGAGACCCGGCAGTTCGCCCTGCCCGACGGGGTGTGGACCGTGCGGCTCGACAGCGCGAATGCGGCGCACAGCGCCCTTCGAGTACGCGGCGGGAATCGGCTCACGCTTTCGGCACACAGCCTCGTGCTGCTTGCCGCGGCCGGCGGCACGAAGGCGGCGGGTCCATGAAGCCCGATCGCGCCGCCGGCATCCTGCTGCATCCGACCTGCCTGCCCGGTGCGCGCGGTGCGGGCGATTTCGGCGCGGCAGCGTACCGGTTCGTCGACTGGCTTGCGTCGGCCGGCCAGTCGCGCTGGCAGGTTCTGCCGCTCGGCCCGACCGGTCTCGGCAATTCGCCCTATATGAGCCCGTCGGCATTTGCCGGCAACCTGCTGCTGATCGACCTCGAAGAACTTGCGCAGCGCGGCTGGCTCGATGCCGGCGAGCTGCAGCCCGATCCGGCCTTCGACGCGCAGCGCGTCGATTTCGAGCGCGTCATCCCCTGGCGCACGAGCCGCCTCGTGCGCGCCGCACGGCGCTTTGCGGCGGACGCGAAAGGCGCCGACCGCGATACATTCGACGCGTTCTGCAGGCGTCACGCGGCGTGGCTGGACGACTACGCGCTCTTCATGGCGATTGCCGACTCCCGGCCTGGATGCAGCTGGTGCGATTGGAGCGCCGACCTCGCACGGCGCGACGCCGCCGCGCTGCGCGAAGCCCGGGCCGAACTTGCCGGGCGCATCGCCTTCCACGCCTTCTGCCAGTGGCGCTTCTTCGAACAATGGCAACGCCTGAAGGCCTATGCCAATGACCGCGGCATCCGCATCGTCGGCGACCTGCCGATCTTCGTCGCGCACCAGAGCGCCGAAGTCTGGGCCCGGCCGGACTTGTTCGAAGTCGACGAACGCGGTGAACCAAGCGTCGTCGCCGGCGTGCCGCCCGACTATTTCAGCGCGACCGGCCAGCGCTGGGGCAATCCGCTGTACCGCTGGGCAGCGCACGCCGCCGAGGGCTACGCATGGTGGATAGCGCGCATCCGCCACGCCTTCGAGCTCGCCGATATCGTGCGCATCGACCACTTCCGCGGCTTCGCCCAATATTGGGAGATTGCAGCCACGGAGCCGACCGCGGTCAACGGCCGCTGGCGGCCCGGCCCCGGGGCCGCGCTGTTCGACGCCATCGCGCAGGCCCTCGGCCCGTTGCCGATCATCGCCGAGGACCTCGGCCTGATCACGCCGGACGTCGTCGCGCTGCGCAAGCGCTTCGGCCTGCCCGGCATGCTGGTGCTGCAGTTCGCCTTCGACGGCACGAGCGACAACCCCTACCTGCCGCACAACCACCGCGCCGACGCCGTCGTCTACACCGGCACCCACGACAACGATACGACCGCCGGCTGGTGGCAGCAGGCCGCGGCAGGCTCGCGCGCGCAGGCCTGCGCCTACCTCGACACCGACGGCGCGCAGATGCCCTGGACGCTGATCCGGGCGGCGCTCGCGTCGGTCGCGGCAACCGCGATCGTCCCGCTGCAGGATGTTCTCGGCCTCGGCGCCGAAGCGCGAATGAATCTGCCCGGCCAGCCCGACGGCAACTGGACCTGGCGCTGCGAAGAGGCGCAACTGAAAGCCGGGCAGGCAAAGCAACTGGCCGAACTCGTGCGCCTGTACGGGCGCGCATGAAAAGGGGCGCCCGAGGCGCCCCGAGAATCCGGCCGATCGACGCGGCCGGCAGCGATCAGTTCAGCGGAACCGGCTTGCCGTCCTTGTAGACGTACAGCGTCATCGCCGGGTTCTTCAGTTCGCCGTCGCTCTCGAACTGGATCACGCTCGTCACGCCCTTGTAGTCGGCGGCGAAGAGCGCCGGGCCGTAGACCTTCGGATCGCTCGACTTGGCGCGCTGCATCGCATCGACGATCACGCCGACGGCGTCGTAGGTGTAGGGCGAATAGACCTGGAACTGGCCTGGGAACTTCGCGTCGTAGCGCGCCTTCCAGGCCTTGCCGCCGGGCATCTTGTCGATCGACGCGCCGCCCTGGGCGCAGATCACGTTCGCCAGCGTCTTCGCGCCGCCCGCGTTCTCGGCGAGCTTGACGGTGCAGATGCCGTCGCCGCCGAAGAACTTGACGTTGTTCATCCCGAGTTGTTCCATCTGGCGCAGCATCGGGCCGCCTTGCGTGTCCATGCCGCCGTACATGATGCCGTCGGGGTTCTTGGCCTTGATCGACGTGAGGATCGCCATGAAGTCGGTCGCCTTGTCGTTGGTGTACTCCTCGGCGACGATCTCGATGCCCTTGGCCTGCGCCGTCTTCTTGAACACCTCGGCGACGCCCTGGCCGTATGCGGTGCGGTCGTCGATGATCGCAACCTTCTTCAGCTTCAGGTTGTTCGCCGCGTGCAGCGCGAGGCCGGCGCCGAGCGCGTTGTCGTTGGCGATGATGCGAAATACGTTCTTGAAGCCCTGCTGCGTCAGCTTCGGGTTGGTCGCCGCGCCGGTGATCATCGGCAGGCCGCAATCGTTGTAGACCTTGGAAGCGGGGATCGTCGTACCGGAGTTCAGGTGGCCGACGACGCCGTTGACCTTGGCATCGCAAAGCTTGGTCGCGACCGCCGTGCCCTGCTTCGGGTCGGCGGCATCGTCTTCGGCCATCAGTTCGAGCTTGACCTTCTTGCCGTTGATCATCACGCCTTTGGCGTTGAGATCCTCGACCGCCATGCGGGCGCCGTTCTCGTTGTCCTTGCCATAGTGGGCCTGCGGGCCCGACATCGGCGCGACGTGGCCGATCTTGACGACCGCTTCCTGCGCCGAAACGGCAAAGGCGGCCATCGCGGCGACGGCGCCCACGATCACGTTGAGCTTGACTTGCATACGCTACCTCCGAGAGGAATGTTGAATGAACCGGGTTGAAAGGACGTGGCGGCAGGAACGGACTCCCCACACGCTTTTTCGAGCGCGCGTAACGATACCCGAAATGCAAGGCCCTTCTTGTTCGGGAATCCTCGGGGCCGGCCGGCGCCCGGCGCGCCTGCGCTGGGTCAACCCGCGCGCCGGCGTGCCAGTTCCTGGCTGGCCGCCTGGGCGACGACCTCGCGCAGCGTGACCTGCAGCTTGTCGCGCAACTCGCGCACCAGATCGTCGGCGAGGCGCGCCAGCACCGGCGCCAGCGCCTCGCGCAGGCGCAACTCGAGCGTCAGGCTGGCGTCGCGCTGCAAGTCGCCCAGCAACCGGTCGATCATCTGCTCGGCGTCGAGCGCCGGCATGCCGCGCGGCGCAAGACTCTCGCTTCGCGCCGCATTACCGGCGCGCGACGGCAATGCGGCGCCGGCATCGCCGAGCGGCGCGAGTTCGATCACTTCGGTCAGCGTCGGCAGGCCGTGCCGCTGCGGCGGCCCGTGGCGGGCGCTCATCGCGCCGCTCCGCGCCCCGCGGGCGCGCTTCCGTGGCCGCCGGGTGCGCTCACGCGGCCGCCTCCGCAAGATCGACGCAAGGCGAGACATCCGCGCAGTCGGCCACTGCGCGCATTCGCTCGCTCCGATCCCGGCGGTGCGGGGCTCCTCTTTCGCGGCTCACGCGCGCGCCTCGTGGTGCGCGAGCGCGTAGCCGCGATCGGCGTAGTATTTCCAGCGCCGCCGCGCGGCTTGCGTCGCCGCTTCGTCCTCGGGAACGATCTCGATCAGGCGCGCGAAGGTCTCGAAGCCGGCGACGATCTCGTTGCCGAGGTTGACGAGCACGTCGCGCGCCGGTGCCTGATCGGTGCGCTCGACGAGCCAGATCGGTGTCGGATCAGCCGGCGCCGGGCTGGCCGCATCCGCCGGCAGGCGAACGTGCGGCAGGAAGCTCGCCGGATCCGCGGTCCACAGCAAGGCATCGAGTTCGGCCAGCACGCGCGCCGGTGCGCAGACCACGACCCTGGCATCCCGGGCGTGCGCCTTGCGCAGCAGCCGGCAGGCATAGGCAACCTGATCGGCGACGCGCAGGTGAAACATGACTTCGGTCACGCGAAGGCCTCGACGCGGCGCAGGGTCATGCCGCCTGGGCGAGGATGAAATGCGTCAACAGGCCGACCGGACGCCCGGTCGCCCCCTTTGCGGTGCCCGACTTCCATGCCGTGCCGGCGATATCGAGATGCGCCCAGCGGTATTTGCCGGTGAAGCGGCGCAGGAACATCGCGGCCGTGATCGCGCCGCCGGCGCGCGGGCCGACGTTGGCCATGTCGGCGAAATTGCTCTTCAGCCCCTCGTCGTACTCCTCGTCGAGCGGCATGCGCCAGCACGGGTCGAGCGCATCGCCGGCGGCCTGACCGAACTGCGCCGCCAGCGCATCGTCGGCCGTGAAGAGGCCCGAATGGTGGTGGCCGAGCGCGACGACGCAGGCGCCGGTGAGGGTCGCCACATCGACCACCATCGCCGGCTTCAGTCGTTCGGCGTAGGTCAATGCATCGCACAGGATGAGGCGGCCCTCGGCATCCGTATTCAGGATCTCGATCGTCTGCCCGGACAGACTCGTCACGACGTCGCCGGGCTTGATCGCCTTGCCGCTGGGCAGGTTTTCGCACGCCGGCACGATGCACACGAGGTTGAGCCGGGGCTTCAATTCGGCGATCGCGCGCAGCGTGCCGATCACGCTCGCCGCGCCGCCCATGTCGAACTTCATCTCGTCCATCTCGGCCGCAGGCTTGATCGAGATGCCGCCGCTGTCGAAGGTGATGCCCTTGCCGACGAGCACGACCGGTGCGACGCTCTTGGCCGCGCCGCGGTAGTGCGCGACGATGAACTTGGGGGCCTCTTCCGAGCCTTGGGCCACGGCCAGGAAGGCGCCCATGCCGAGTTTCTCGACATCCTTGCGTTCGAGCACCTCGACCTCGAGGCGATGCTCCTTGCCGAGCGCGCGCACGGCCTGCGCGAGATGGGACGGCGTGCAATGGTTGCCGGGCCGGTTCGCGAGTTCGCGCGCGAGCGTGACGCCGGCCGCCACCGCCTCGCCCTGCGCCAGCCCCTTGCGCGCCGCCTTCGCGTCGGCATCGGCGACGAGCAGCGTCAGCTTCGCGAGCGCGCCCTCCTTCGGCGCGCTCGGCTTGGTATGCCGGTAGACGTAGCGTGCGTCGCTCGCGGCGAGCACCGCCGCTTCGGCGTGGATGGCCCCGAGCTCGAAGGACGCGGCCACCGCGACGTGGCGTGCGCCAAGTTCCTTGAGCACGCCAAGCGCCGCGCCAAGCGCCTTCTTGAACGCCTTGGCCGTCTCGCCGCCGGCAGCCGCGACGACCAGCCGCGGCGCCGCGACGCCCGCCGCACGTTGCAGGTAGAGCGTGCGCCCCGACTTGAAGGAGAAGTCCCCGCTTGCCAGCGCGTCGCGCACGAGGGCGGCGATCCGCGCGTCGGGCAAAGCCTGCGGCGTGTCGCCGGCGACGATCACGATCAGCGCGTCGGCTGCCGTCTCGGCAACCGCGCCGGGAGCGGATTTGTGGAGTCGAAAGTCCATAATGAATGGTTGGTGTCCTTGATCTTTTGATGTTATTCGATTCGACCCTCAGGCGAGATCTGGCGCGTGCATTCGGCGCGACGCTTGTCGTGATTGTCACGATCGTCGTCACCATGACGCTGATCCGCACCCTCGGCCAGGCCGCGGGCGGCGTCGTCAGCCCGCAGGACGTGCTGATGCTGCTCGGCTTCGCGGCGCTGGGCTATATGCCGATCATCCTCAGCCTGTCGCTGTTCGTCGCCGTCGTCGCGACGCTGACCCGCATGTATCGCGACAGCGAGATGGTGATCTGGTTCGCCAGCGGCGTGAGCCTGTGGCGCTTCCTGCGCCCGGTGACCATCGTGAGCTGGCCGGTGGTGGTGGTTGCCCTGCTGCTCGTGCTGTTCGTCTGGCCCTGGGTCAATCAGCGCGCCGCCGATCTGAAGTACGAATACGAAACGCGCTCCGACCTTTCGCGCGTCGCCGCCGGCCAGTTCCAGAGTTCGGCCGACGGCCGGCGCGTATTTTTCATCGACCGCGATTCGGAAGACCTGCGCGTCGGCCGCAACGTCTTCGTGCTGACGCAAAGCGGCGATACCGAGTCCGTGACGTCTGCGCGCGAGGGGCGCATCGAGTTCGACGCCGATCAGCGCTTCGTGCTGCTCGAACGCGGCCAGCGCAACGAGGACAACGCGAGCACCGGCGAGAAGACGCTCGCGCGGTTCGAGAGCTACCGCGCCGCGATCGGCGACAAGATCCGCGGCAGCATCGACAAGCTGCCGCCGAAGGCGCTCTCGACCCGCAACCTGCTGCGCGATCCGAGCCTGCCGAATCTGGGCGAATTCGCGTGGCGCATCGGCCTCGTCATCGGCGCGGTGAACCTGGTCCTGCTCGCGGTCGGTATCGCGGCGACCAACCCGCGCCGGCCGGGCAGCTGGAATCTCGTGCTCGGGCTGCTGATGTTCGTCGTCTATTTCAATCTGATCAATCTGTCGCAGGCCTGGATCGCGACCGGCAAGGCCGGGTTCATCGGCATGCTGGCCGCGGTGCACGGCGGCATCGGCGTCTTCGCACTCGGCCTGCTTTGGTGGCGGCAAGTTGCGCAGACGCGCCGCATCTTCGCGCCGCGCGGGCGTCGCGGCGCATGAGGACGGTCCGGCGTCTGCTGTACGCCGAGATCATGAAGGCCATCGTCTTCGTCGCGATCGGCTTTCTGTCGCTGTTTTTCTTCTTCGACTTCGTCTCGGAACTCGCGAAGGCGAACGAGGCCGGCTATACGCCGCTCGACGGCGCGCTCTACTGCCTGCTGGAACTGCCGGGTCACCTGTACGAACTGGCGCCGATCGCGATCCTGATCGGCGCCATCTACGCACTGGCGAGTCTGGCCCAATCCTCCGAGTTCACGATCCTGCGTACGAGCGGGCTCGGGCCGGCGCGGGCGCTCGCGCTGCTTGCCGGTCTCGGCATCGCGCTCACCGTCTTCACCTTCGTCCTCGGCGACTACATCGCGCCGCTCGCCGAGCGCCAGGGCGCGGCGCTGAAGGCATCGTTTCGCGGCGGCTTCAAGCTCGACCGCACCGGCGCCTGGCTCAAGGACCGGCGCGAGACGCCCGAAGGCATGCACAGCGTCTCGGTGAACGTGCGCACCGCGAGCGCCAGCGGCGTGCTCGAGGACGTGCGCATCTTCGAATTCGACACCGACGGCGGGCTTGTCTCGCGCATCGAGGCGCCGCGCGGCCGCGTCGGCAAGGACGGCGTCTGGCGTCTCGAGCAGGCGACGGTCACCGACTGGACGGCGCGCGCCGCTGACGGGCTGCCCGAGGTGCGCGACGAAAAGCATGCCAGCCTCGCCTGGCCGAGCACGCTCGGCGCGAGCGTCGTCGCCGCCGCGGTGATGCCGCTGTCGACGATGTCGACGATCGATCTGTTCCGCTATATCCGCCATCTGGAGGAAAACGGGCAGTCGTCCCAGCGCCACGAGCTGCAGTTCTGGAACCGCGCGCTCTACCCCTTCGCCAGCCTCGTGATGCTCTCGCTCGCGCTGCCCTTTGCCTACATGCACGCGCGCGCCGGCGGCGTGAGCCTGAAGGTATTCGGCGGCATCATGCTCGGCATCAGCTTTGTGCTGCTCAACAACGTCGCGGGCCATATCGGGCTGCTCGCCGACTGGACGCCATGGCTGGTCGCGTCGGTCCCGAGCGCGCTCTATCTGCTGCTCGCGATGCTCGCCTTCAGCTGGCTCGTGCGCTACCGCTGACGACGACGAGGCGACTGACATGACGCAAGGACTGATCCTTCTCGCCCACGGCGCGCGCGACCCGCGCTGGGCCCAGCCGTTCGAGCATATCGCGCGCCGCATCCGCGCCGCGCGCCCGGAGGTGGCGGTCGAGCTTGCCTTCCTCGAATTCCTCGCCCCCGATCTGCCGGCCGCCGGCGCGCGCCTCGCGGCGGCGGGTTGCGCATCGGTCGAGGTCCTGCCCGTCTTCCTCGGCGTCGGCGGTCATGTGCGAAAGGATCTGCCGCGGCTCGTCGAACAAGTCGCGGCCCGCCATCCCGCGGTGCACTGGCGCGTCGCACCGACGATCGGCGAGATCGACGCCGTGGTCGCGTCGATGGCCGACGCCGCGCTCGCCCTTCTGCGGCCGACACCATGAACCTGCACCAGTTCCGGTTCGTGCAGGAGGCGGTGCGGCGCAAGCTCAACCTGACCGATACCGCCAAGGCGCTGCACACCTCGCAGCCCGGCGTGTCCAAGGCGATCCTCGAACTCGAGGGTGAACTCGGCGTCGACATCTTCGCCCGCCACGGCAAGCGCCTGCGCCGCGTCACCGAGCCTGGCCAGGAGGTGCTGAAGGCGATCGACGTGATCCTGCGCGAAGTCGGCAACCTGAAGCGCATCGGCGACGACTATTCGAAGCAGGACTCGGGCACGCTGAAGGTCGCGACGACCCATACGCAGGCGCGCTATGTGCTGCCCGAGCCGGTCGCCGCGCTGCGCAAGCGCTTTCCGAAGGTCAGCCTGAGCCTGCACCAGGGCACGCCGGACGAGGTCGCGCAGATGGTGCTCGACGAAGCGGTCGATATCGGCCTGGCGACCGAATCGCTCGCCGCCTACCCGGAACTCGTGACCCTGCCCTGCTACGAGTGGAACCACGCCGTGGTGGCGCCGGTCGGCCATCCGCTGACGAAGCAGGAGCACATCTCGCTCGAAGACCTGGCGCGCGAGCCGCTCGTCACCTACCAGGCGAGCTTTGCCGGCCGCACCCGCGTCGACCGCGCATTCGCGCTGCGCCAACTCGAGCCCGAGATCGTGCTCGAGGCGATCGACTCGGACGTCATCAAGACCTATGTGCGCCTCGGGCTCGGCGTCGGCATCGTGGCCGAGATGGCGATGCGCGACGAGCCGCCCGGCGGCGACCTCGTCGCCCGGCCGGTGGGCCATCTGTTCGGCCAGAATGTGGCGCGCGTCGCCTTCAAGCGCGGCGTCTACCTGCGCAACTTCATCTACGCATTCGCCGAGCTCATCTCGAGCCGCCTGTCGCGCGCGCTGATACAGCGCGCGTTGAGCGGCGATGAGAGCGCCGACTACGAACTCTGACCACCATGGCCGCCGATTCCGCATTCATTCATCAGCCGCCCCGCGTCGCGAGCCGCCTGCCGCGCGTCGGCACGACGATCTTCAGCGTCATGTCGGCGCTCGCGCAGCAGCATGGCGCGGTCAACCTCGGCCAGGGCTTCCCGGATTTCGACTGCGACCCGAGGCTGCCCGAGGCGGCCTTCGACGCGATGCGCCGCGGCCTCAATCAATATCCGCCGATGGCCGGCGTGCCGCAGTTGCGCGAAGCGGTCGCGGCCAAGATCGAGGCGCTCTACGGCCAGCACTACGACGCCGCGGACGAGATCACGATCACCGCCGGCGCGACGCAGGCGATCCTGAGCGTGATCCTCGCAATCGTCCATCCGGGCGACGAGGTGATCGTGCTCGAGCCGGCCTACGACAGCTACGAGCCGAATATCGAACTGGCCGGCGGCAAGGCCGTGCACGTGCCGCTCGATGCGGGGAGCTTCCGGCCGAACTTCGGCGCGATCGCCGCCGCGCTCACGCCGCGCACGCGCGCGATCATCGTCAATACGCCGCACAACCCGAGCGCCAGCGTCTGGAGCGCAGCCGATATGCAGCGCCTGGCCGAGCTGCTCGCGCCGACCGGCGTGATCGTCGTCGCCGACGAGGTCTACGAGCACATGGTCTACGACGGCGCGCGCCACGAAAGCGTCAGCCGCCACCCGGCGCTCGCGGCGCGCAGCTTCGTCGTCTCGAGCTTCGGCAAGACCTATCACGTGACGGGCTGGAAGGTCGGCTATGTCGCCGCGCCCGCGCCGCTGACAGCGGAGCTGCGCAAGGTGCACCAGTTCAACGTCTTCACCGTGAATACGCCGGTGCAGCATGCGCTCGCGCAATATATGGCCGATCCGGCGCCCTACCTCGGCCTGGCGGACTTCTACCAGCGCAAGCGCGACCTGTTTCGCGAAGGCCTCGCGGCGACCCGGCTGCGTGCGCTGCCGAGCGCCGGCAGCTACTTCCAGTGCGTCGACTATTCCGCCGTCAGCGACCTTTCGGAAGCCGCGTTCTGCGAATGGCTGACAGTCGAGATCGGCGTTGCCGCGATCCCGCTCGCGGCGTTCTACCGCGACGGCTTCGAGCAGCGCATCGCACGCCTGTGCTTCGCGAAGAAGGACGAGACGCTGGCCCTCGCGATCGAGCGGCTGCAGCGAATCTGAGCCCGTCCGCGGCGCCTTCAGCGCGAGGTCGCGAAGCGTTCGACGGACAGGCGCACGTCGCCCGACGTGGTGCCGAAGTCGCTCACGAAGCGCGAAGGCGGGTCGTCGGGTGCCGGCGGGCCGGCATCCAGGCTCGTGATATCGACGTCCACCTGCGTCGTATAGGGGTCGGCCGCGATCGGCATCGGGCGCGTCGGATGCAATCGCGTGAAGGTGCCGCCGCCCGACTCCTCGGCGTCGAACGGCAGCAGCACGTCGACATCCGACGGCCGCGCTTCCTGCTCGGACAGATCGCGCGCGACCGAATAGAGGAACAGCAATTCCCGATAGGCCGGCAGCTCGAAGGTCGACGCCGCGGCATCGCGCCGGAAGAGCGAGGTTTCGAGGGCGCGCATCGCCAGACCGGGCGACGTCCACAGCGACTGCAGCCGGGCGACGACGGGCGCATAGTCTTCCAGCGCGCGGCCCTGCTGCAGATCGGCATCCCAGTCCGGCGCGTGGGCGTTGAAGCGGCGGTTGAACTTGTCGCGCGTGCGCTCGTAGGCCTCGCGGTCGTTCAGCCGGCGATAGATCTCGAGCAGCTTCAGATACGGCAGCGGGCTCGTGCCGCCGCTGCTGCGCAGATGGCTCGTCAGCAGTTCGATCGCGGCGTCGTCCTGCCCGAGGACGACGAAGAAGTCGGCCTGTTGTTCGAGGTCGATCAACTCGTCGACCGACATCTCGCGCTCGCTCTCGGCCGCGCTCGGCACCGGCGCCGCCGGCTCGAGCAGGCGCGAGCTCGCGGTCGTCTCGCCGTGCATCGACTCGGGCGCGTCCCACTGCTCGGGCGGCACCGCGACCGGCCCCGGCGCCGGCCGGGGCATCGCCTCGGCGGCATCGGCCGCCGCTGCCGTCGCATTCGCATTCGCCGCCGGCGCCCACCATTGCGCCGCCTGACGGCGCTCGGCGGCGCGCGAGCGCCACAGCGCGACGACCGCGGCGCCCAGCAGCACGCAGATCGCGAGCAGCGCATAGACGACCGGATTGGCATAGCGCTGCGCCTGCGACTCGCGCAACTGGGACTGCAGCTGGGCGAGGCTCGCCTGCGTCGCCTGCGCATCGGCGCGCAGCTTGGCGAGCGACGCCTCCAGCGCGGCCAGGCGCTCGCGCTGGGCGGTGATCTCGGCGCCGGCCGCGGCGGACGCCGCATCCTGCGCCGCGGCGACCGCAACCGGCAGCAGCGACGGCACGCTATCGGTCAGCCGCAGTTGGGTCTGCGCCAGCATCACATCGATCGGCGCGGCGTCGAGTTGCAGGCGCGGGCCTTTCGCCACAGGCGTGGACGGCGCGGCCGCGGCAACCCGAGGCGATGCCTTGGCCGGCCGCGGCTTGGCCGCCGCAACGGCCGAATCCTTGCGCGCCGCGCCTTGCGACTTCGGGCGCGCCGCTGCGGTAGCCGTCTTCGTACCGCTGCGCCTGGCCTTGCGCGGCCCGGGCGGCGGCGGAACGTCGGCCGCCGGCGCGGGCGAGGCTGCAGCCATCGACGACGCGTCGCTTGGCGATCCCGTGCGCGCAGCGGCCGGCGGCGCCACCGGCGTGGCCGCGGGCGTCGTCGCGAGCGTCTGCCAGCGTGCCGCCTCGGCACGCGCCGGTGCCTGCATAGGCGGATCGATGAAGGCGACGAATCTGCGCGTCATCGGGCTCGAGCAGCCGACCTGCACCGTCACGGTGACGACCGGCTCGTCGATCGCCGTATCGGTGACGACGCGAATCAGGCGCTCGCCCGCCTCGCGTCCGGGAACGACCGCCACATCGACCGCCGAAGGCATGACCCGGAATTCACCCGCAAGCACCTCCGCCGTCACGCATTCCGGGCCGATCTTCTGGCCGCCGTCGAGCTGCAGCGGCACGCTGAAATCGAGCCGCTGCCCGAGCACGGTGGCGTTCGTCATGCGGCCGAAACCGCTCGCCATGACCTGCGCCGCCGCGAGCGCGAGGAGCGCTCCGAGGACGGGGGCGAACGTTCGTCTGGGCATGCGCAGGCGGTGCTCCGGCTATAGGGCGCGGCCACTCTAGCATGCAGTTACAACTTCTCAGCCGCGGAATTGGGGCTTCCCCGCCAGCCATCTTCGCGGAGTGAGACACATGCCACAATCCGCGCGCCACGGCGTTGTCGGCGCGATACACGAGAGGTGACGAATGCCGTCCGAAATGCGAAGCGAACGAGTCGGCAGCACGCTGGTGCTGACGATGAGCGACCCGGCGACGCGCAATACGCTGTCCGAGCAGCTCTTTGCGGCCGGCATCGAGGCACTCGACGTCGCCGAGTCGGATGCCGAGCTGCGCTGCGTCGTGCTGCAGGGCGACGGCGGGCACTTCTGCGCGGGCGGCAATATCGGCGGCCTGCGCGAGCGGCGCGCCGCGGATCCCTCGGTGCAGATGCAGATGCTCGAGCGCTTCCACGAATTCATCGAGGCCTTGCGCGCCTGCCCGAAGCCGGTCATCGCGGCGGTCGAGGGCGCGGCGGCGGGCGGCGGCTTCTCGCTCGCGCTCGCCTGCGATCTGCTCGTCGCCGCCGAGGATGCGCGCTTCATGATGTCGCACGCGCGCCTCGGGCTCACCCCCGACGGCGGCGGCAGCTGGCATCTGGCGCGCTTGCTGCCGCGGCCGCTCGCACTGCAGGCGGTCTGGCTCGCCGAGCCGTTCAGCACGCGCCAGCTCGAGGCGCACGGCCTCGTCGCGCAGGTGACCGCCAGCGGTCGCGCGCTCGCCGCCGCCTGTGCGCTCGCCGATCGGCTCGCCGCGATGGCGCCAAACGCGCTCGCCGCCGGCAAGGATCTCGTCAACCAGGCGCGGCACGACACGCTCTCCAAGCATCTGACCCTGGAGCGCGATCAGATGCTGCAGACGCTCTTTCATCCGAACGGCGGCGAGGGCCTGCAGGCGTTCGCCGAGAAGCGCGGGCCGCGCTTTCGCTGATGCCGCCGCGGCGCGCCGCGCGCTGTCACGTCAGAGACAAGGCATGACACCCCCGGTTCTTACAATCGAAGAGCGTTCCAACATCGAGGCCGGCTCGTGGTTCTCCAAGCTCTCAGCGCCGCTGCGCGAAGCAATCCTCTCCCGCGCCAGCGTGCGCCGGGTCGCCGACGGAGCGCTGCTGGTGGCGCGCGGCTCGCCGCCCGACGAATGGTGCGGTGTCGCGAGCGGCTCGGTGCGCATCAGTTCGGTCTCGCTGTCGGGCAAGCAGGTTTCGCTCACCTACGTCGAGCCCGGCATCTGGTTCGGCGATATCTCGCTGTTCGACGGTCTGCCGCGCACGCACGACGCGAATGCGCACGGCGCAACGACCCTGCTCATCGTCCGCAAGCCCGACTTCCAGGACATCCTGAACCGGCATGTCGAGTTGTACGAGGCGCTGCTGCGCCTGAACTGCCGCCGTCTGCGCCTGATGTTCGACGTCGTCGAGGATCTCAATACGCGCCCGCTCGCGGCGCGCCTGGCCAAGCAGATCCTGCTCCTCGCGCGCAGCTACGGCGTGCCCGAGGGCGAGGAGATCCGCATCGGCCTGCAACTTGCGCAGGAGGATCTGGCGCAGTTGCTCGGCGCGTCGCGCCAGCGCGTGAATCAGGAGTTGAAGGCTTTCGAGCGCGACGGCGCGGTACGCATCGAGCCGACCCGGCTCGTCGTGCTTTCCAAGGACAAGCTGCTCGCGATCGCCGCGCGCTGAGTGCGCATCGGGCGCGCGCCGGCGCCGGATCCTGAAGCCATCCGCAAGACATGGACGACTTCACCGGCACCAAGCCCGTCGCCGCGCGGCATGCGTTCGACCGCGCCGCGCTCGGGAACTACCTCGCCGCGCATCTGCCCGGCTTCGCGGGGCCGCTGAGCGTCGAACAGTTCAAGGGCGGGCAGTCCAATCCGACCTACAAGCTCGTCACGCCCGATCGCTCGTACGTGATGCGCTCCAAGCCCGGCCCGGCGGCCAGACTGCTGCCGTCGGCGCATGCGATCGAGCGCGAGTTCCGCGTCATGCGCGCGCTCGCCGCGACCGGCGTGCCGGTCGCGAAGATGCACCTGTTGTGCGACGACGAAACCGTCATCGGCCGCGCGTTCTACATCATGGAGTACGTCGAGGGCCGCGTGCTGTGGGACCAGTCGCTGCCCGGCATGGCAAACGCCGAGCGCGCCGCGATCTACGACGAGATGAACCGCGTCATCGCGCTGCTGCACGCGGTCGATATCGACGCCGCGGGGCTTGCCGACTACGGCAAACCGGGCAACTATTTCGAGCGCCAGATCGGGCGCTGGAGCAAGCAGTATGTGGCGTCGGCCACCGAGACGATCGCGGCGATGGACAGCCTGATGCAGTGGCTGCCGGCGCACATCCCGAGCGGCGCGCGCGACGCCGCGCAGACGGCGATCGTGCATGGCGACTTCAGGCTCGACAACCTGATCTTTCATCCGCGCGAACCGCGCGTCCTCGCGGTGCTCGACTGGGAACTCTCGACGCTCGGCCATCCGCTCGCCGACTTCAGCTACCACTGCATGGCGTGGCATATCCCGCACACGATGGGGCGCGGCATCGGCGGCCTCGACATCGCCGCGCTCGGCATCCCGTCCGAGCGCGACTATGTGCGCCGCTATTGCGAGCGCAGCGGGCGCGCCGATGTCGACGCGGTGATGGCGGACTGGAATTTCTACCTCGCCTACAACCTGTTCAGGATCGCCGCGATCCTGCAGGGCATCGCCAAGCGTGCGCAGGACGGCACGGCGGCGAGCGCGCAGGCCGCGCAGGCCGGCGCCGGCGCGGCGCACCTCGCAGCGCTCGGCTGGCGCTTCGCGCAGGCGGCGTGACGCCGGCAGCCGGGCGACAGCTTTTTGCAATCCTTCGGGGAACAGCATGGACTTCAACTACTCGCCACGCACCATCGATCTGCAGGAACGCCTGCGCGCCTTCATGGACGAGCACATCTACCCGGCCGAAGGCGCGGTGCTCGAAGAACTGCAGGCGAATACCGCGGCCGGCAGGCGCTGGACGCCGCTGCAGGCAATCGAGCAGCTCAAGCCCAAGGCGCGCGACGCCGGGCTGTGGAACCTCTTCCTGCCGGAGAGCGAATATGGCGCCGGCCTGACGAACCAGGAATATGCACCGCTCGCCGAGGTGATGGGCCGCGTCGCCTGGGCGAGCGAGGTCTTCAACTGCTCGGCGCCGGATACCGGCAATATGGAAACGATCGTGCGCTACGGCAGCGCCGAGCACAAGAAGCGCTGGCTCGAGCCGCTGCTCGCGGGCGAGATCCGCAGCGCATTCGCGATGACCGAGCCCGGCGTCGCGTCGTCGGACGCGACGAATATCGAGGCGCGCATCGTGCGCGACGGCGACGACTATGTACTCAACGGCCGCAAATGGTGGACCTCGGGCGCCGGCGACCCGCGCTGCGCCGTCTATATCTTCATGGGCAAGACCGACCCCGATGCGCCGCGCCATGCGCAGCAGTCGATGATCCTCGTGCCGGCCGACGCACCGGGCATCAAGGTATTGCGGCCGTTGCAGGTCCTGGGCTACGACGACGCGCCGCACGGCCACATGGAAGTGATCTTCCAGAACGTTCGCGTGCCGGCCAGCAATATCCTGCTCGGCGAAGGACGCGGCTTCGAGATCGCGCAGGGCCGTCTGGGACCCGGGCGCATCCACCACTGCATGCGCCTGATCGGCGTCGCCGAGCGCGCGCTCGAGCTGATGTGCAAGCGCGCGACGAAGCGCGTCGCGTTCGGCCGCCCGCTCGCCGAGCAGGGCGTGACGCGCGAGCGCATCGCGCAGGCGCGCTGCAAGATCGACATGGCGCGCCTCTTGACGCTGAAGGCGGCATGGATGATGGACGTTGCCGGCAACAAGGCGGCGAAGGCCGAGATCGCGATGATCAAGGTCGTCGCGCCGCAGATGGCCTGCGACGTGATCGACTGGGCGATGCAGCTGCACGGCGGCGCCGGCATGTGCCAGGACTTCCCGCTCGCGCACTGCTTCGCGACCGCGCGCACGCTGCGCTTCGCCGACGGCCCGGACGAGGTGCACAGGAACGCGATCGCGAAGATCGAGCTCGGCCGATACGCCATCGGCGCGTGACGCCGTGCTGACCGGCACGCCGGTCGCTGCCGGGCGCCGTGCCGTGCGTCAGCGTTCGAGGTCGTGCGGCGTGAACTGCGTCTGCCAGGCGGTCGTCGCGGTGGCCGGCCCGGCATCGGGGCGATCGATTGCGCCATCGGCCGCCAGCACCGCCTGCGCCGCCGCCGTCTCGAACAGATCGACCATCGCGCCGACAGCCGCCGCGTCGGGCACATCGAGCCGCAGCCGGCAATAGAGCCGGCCGCGCAGCGTCATCAGCACGAAGGGCGGCGCGCCGGCCAGCACGCCGCGCGAAGCGGCGACCAAGCGCGCGGCGAGCGGCCCCTCGATCCAGGCCGCGGCGGCCTTGGCCGACAAGGCGACGGCGCCGAACGCCTGCCTGAACTCTTTCTCCACCTTCGGCTGCACCTTGGGAAACATCGCGAGCCAGCGCATCTCCTCGGGCGCCGCGGCGTCGATGCGGGTCTGCATCTGCGCCGTGTACTGCTCGAAGGCAGCGCGCTCGAGCGCCTCCATCAGCGGACGCGACAGGATGAGCATATTCAGATCCTGCGGCAGCCCGAGTTCCATGCGCAGCCGCAGTTCGGGGCCGTTCAGGTAGGCGCGTTGCGGCGGGCCCCATTCGAGCCGCCACGGCCCGGCGGCAAAGCGCCCCTCGACGATGAAGCCGGCGCCGTCGCGCGAGCGCTTGAACGGTGCGCCGCGCTGCGACGCCCAGGCCACCAGCGCGGGCCATTCGCCGCCTTCGTCGCCGACGGCGAGCAGACGTTTCAGGGCATCGAACATGGGCAGGGGCGATCGTCTACAGTGCAAGCCGAGGCGGCCGATCCAGCCCGACGGAGAAACGACGATGATCGAAGTGTATTCATGGGCCACGCCCAACGGTCACAAGGTGCACATCATGCTCGAGGAGTGTGCCCTGCCGTACCGCGTCATTCCGATCGATATCGGTGCCGGAGATCAGTTCGACCCCAAATTCCTCACGATCAGCCCGAATAACAAGATCCCGGCGATCGTCGATCCCGACGGGCCGGACGGCAAGCCGATCTCGCTGTTCGAATCCGGCGCGATCCTGCTCTACCTCGCGGCCAAGGCCGGGCGCTTGCTGCCGGCCGATACGCGCAGCAAGTACGAGGTGCTGCAGTGGCTGATGTTCCAGGTCGGCAGCATCGGTCCGATGCTCGGACAGGCACATCACTTCCGCGTCTATGCGCCGCGCAAGATCGACTATGCGGTCGAGCGCTACACGAAGGAGGCGGCGCGGCTGTACGGCGTCATGAACCGCCGGCTCGCGAAGAGCCGCTATATCGCCGGGCCCGAGTACACGATCGCCGATATCGCTATCTTCCCCTGGCTGCGTTCGTGGAAGAACCAGGGCATCGACTGGAGCGGCTTCCCGCACCTGAAGGGCTGGTTCGACGAGATCGGCGCCCGCCCCGCGGTGCAGCGCGGCGTCGAAGTGCTCGCCGACCGGCGCAAGCCGCTCGTCGACGACAAGGCGCGCGAAACGCTGTTCGGCGAACGCCAGTTCGCGCGCCGCTGAGGCCGGCGCGGCGGGTCAAGGCAGGCGCCCGAAACGCCCGTATCATCGCGCGACTTCGACAGGCAGCCCCCACCACCGAGGAGAAAACGAACCATGGACATGGCGAACATCCAGGCCTTCCTGAGCACGACGCTGACCGAGCTCGCGATCAAGGTCGCCGCAGCGATCGCCTTCTGGGTCATCGGCCGCTGGCTGATCGGGCGCGTCGTCTCCGTCATGGGGGCGGCGATGAAGCGCAACCACGTCGATCCGACGCTCACGAAGTACATGGGCTCGATCGTCGCCGTCGCGCTCAACATCGCGCTGGTTCTCGGCATCCTCGGCTACTTCGGCATCCAGACGACGTCGTTTGCCGCGATGCTGGCCGGCGCCGGCGTCGCGATCGGGGCCGCGTGGAGCGGCCTGCTCGGCAACTTCGCGTCGGGCGCGTTCATGCTGATCCTGAGGCCGTTCAAGGTCGGCGATTTCGTCAGCGCCGGCGGCGTCACCGGCACGGTGCACGAGCTGGGCCTGTTCGGCACGACGATCATCACCCCCGACAACGTGCACACGCTGATCGGCAACGGCAAGATCTTCGGCGACGCGATCATGAACTATTCGCAGCTTCCCGAGCGCCGCGTCGAGCGCGTCGCCCAGCTCGCCGCGGGCGTCGACCCGCTCGATGCGATCGCGCGCCTGAAGGCCGCGGTCGCCAAGATCCCGAACATCTCGACAACGTTGCCGCCCGAGGTCAACCTGCTCGACATGAAGCTCGAAGGCCCGGTGATCGCGGTGCGGCCCTACACCCACACCGACCACTACTGGCAGGTCTACTTCGACACCAACGAGGCGATCGTGCGCGTCTGCACCGAGGCCGGCTGGCCGCGGCCGATGACGCCGCAGGTGAATCTGGTGATCAAGCAGTAGCGGTCCGGCGCCGCGCCGGTCAGCGCGCGCGGCGCTGCTTCGCGACGGTCGCACGCTGCATGTAGAAGCCGACCGGCGCGGAGGCAATCAGCGGCTCCCCCTTCGCGTCGACGACCGTCAACTGGATCGTGTGCAGGGCGTCGTCGCCATTTGCCGCCGCGTTCCAGTCGGCTTCGGTGACGCGCAGGTTCGGGCCGCGAAAGCGCGCCTTCAGCACGTTGCCGTCGAGGCTGACCTGGATCCGGTCGCTGCCGCGCAGCGCCGGCGACAGCCGCGCCCGTACGTCGAAGGCGCCGGTGTTGGAATGGATCGAGCCCTGTGCCTCGGGCGCGTCGATCACCAGTTCGCGGTAGGCCGGCAGCGCCGGCCCCGACGCCGGCACCGCCTGCGGCGCGGGCGGCATCGCGATCACGTTCGGCGCCTGCAACTGCACGGCCGACGCGCCCGCGGACGGCCTGTCGGTGAAGACCGGCCCGTTCTTGTCGCGGGTCTCGTAGACGGTCTGCGCCAGCGCCGCGCCGGCGAGGGTGGCGATTGCGATGGCGGCGATCCAGCGAGGGTTCATGAGGAGGTCCTCTTCGACGGTGCGGCAAATATCGAGCCGGCAGGACGGCATCGATGCGTCCCCGGCACATTCTGCGCGAACGGCCCGCGGACTGCCGGCCGGCGCTCGTGCGGAGCGGCGACGAAGACACCCACCGTGCCACCGCCGGCCGGACGACGCACGCGCGAAGCCGCGGCGCATCGAGCGCCACCCGCGGCGTCAGAGCTGCGTCGACGTCGCCCCGACGCGCACCACGAGCGCACCGCGCGCCCAGGGGAACTTCTCGCGCACCGCGTCGAGATATTCGCCGCTGGTGACGATCTCGCCCGTGCCGTCGATCACGCAGCCCTGGCCCGGGCTGCGCGTGCCCTGCACCTTGTACGACGCGACCATCAGCTGGATGCGGCTGTCGGCGCGCAGGTTCTGCTCGGTGCGCTGAAAGCGGCCGACCGGAAAGACCACCACTTCGCCGGGATCGAGGATGCGCATGTAGTTGCCCCAATGCCCGGACAGGTGCGGGCCATCCGGGCCGCGGGTCACAAAGGTCACGTACTCGGTGGCATCGCACACTTCGCGGCACACCCCTTCGATCCGGGCCATCAGGACGCTCCTTGCAAAGAGCGAAACCTTAGCCCGCCAGGCCCTCGCGGGGTCTGATCTGGGTCAGACGCCGGGGCCCGGGAGTGAGGTGCGGACGCATTGTCGGACTCCCTGGAGGGGTCGCTCATGCATTCCTAGGAGGTTCGGCTTCGAGCGGCGCCATCGTTCGCATCCGGTGACCTGCTGCGTCGATGTTGCGCCACGCAGTTGTCGATGCCTGGCGCCGGCCCTCGGGCATGCACTCGAATGCCGCCACCTGATTCGCAACCTGCCTCAGCCAAGCTCATCCTGTGAGCCTGTGGCCTCGTA
>OEIU01000318.1_pt1 | contig 47998 bp, 39 predicted proteins | sample 1539221 | NCBI WGS metagenome assembly OEIU01 (sample SAMN03792071, study PRJEB22550) | activated sludge metagenome | feature: wastewater treatment plant; material: activated sludge; isolation source: Wastewater treatment plant of a petroleum refinery complex | place: Argentina: Zarate | collected... | reverse complement strand
CTCAGCGCCGATGATAGTGCGGGTTCCCGTGTGAAAGTAGGACATTGTCAGGCTATTAATTCGAATGCCCCTGCCGTGATGGCAGGGGCATTTTTCATGGTCGCTGCGGCGCGCGCGTTGGCGTCCCGGTGTCTGGCGGAAGCAGTCTCAGCGCTTCGACGCGGACACCATCCAGGTTCGCATTGAAAAGAGCGTTTGCAAGGGCCCGTTCGCGCGCCGCGACGGTGTCGAGGAACTCGTTTGCGCCTCGCATCGCCTTGAAGGTGTCGAAGCCGGACTCCAGGAAGCGCTGGAGTTCGCCGAGCCCCGCGGCCTTTGCGGGGCCGCGCATCAGTTTCAGCGAATGCCGCAGCAAGGGCCGCCGGGTGTAGAGATCGAGTGCGGAGCCGACCTCGAGGGTCAAGACGATCTGCAGCGATCGATCGGCGGGCCGCGCGGTCGCCTGCCAGGCCTTCAAGTAGTCCGAAGCCGCGACTTCGCGCGCATCCAGGTGCGTTCCCATCTCGCTGTCGAGTTGCTCCGACAGGGTGTGCAGGCGAGCCAGTGTCTCGACCGTATTGACGATCTCGGACGGAAACAGGCGCACGAGCGCAGGCACGACCCGGGCGAACTGGGCGTCGCGCTGGCTGAAGTCGCGCGGGCCATAAAGATCGTCGAGAAAGAATCGAGCCGCGGCGCCATAGCGCTTGCTCGCCAACAGATCGCTGTAGGTGTGCATGAAGCGACGCTGTTGAAAGTGCTTGACGGCGGCGACGCGCGCATGAAGTCCGGGCACTGATTCACGCCGCCTTCGCTCCAGTGCGACCTGATTGATCAGCGCGATGATGCCTTCGGCGCGGGGATTCATGCGCGCCAGCCGCCTGCGTTGCACAAGCGGCCCCTAGACTGCGAGCCCAGGACTGCCAAGATCATCGATGCCGACACCATGCTCGCCCGCCTCCAGCAAACCACCACTTTCGCATTGATCGCCCTCGCGCTCGCATGGGCGATCGTGCACGCCAGCCGGGGGGCGGTCTGGGTCGGGATTGCCGGCGCAGTGTTCATCGTCTTCTCGTATGCGATCGTACTTGCGGTCGAGATGCTGGTCGCGCGGCAGGTCAACCGCGACGAGGCCGTCGGCCCAGCCGATGGGGCGGCGCTATGCCATGCCTGGATCGCCGAAGTCCGTTGCAGTGCCCGGACGTTTTTATGGAATCAGCCCTTCCGCTCGCAAGCCGTGCCCGATCACCTGTCGAGTGCCGATGCCGATCGCGTCGGCATCGTCCTCGTGCACGGTTTCGTCTGCAACCGCGGGCTGTGGAATCCGTGGCTGCGGCGATTTCGAGATCTCCAGATACCCTTCGCCGCCGTCAACCTCGAGCCGGTATTCGGCGGGATCGATGGCTACGCCGCCGCGATCGACACCGCGGTTCGCCGCGTCGGCGCCGTCACCGGTCGCCCGCCGATCGTCGTTGCCCACAGCATGGGCGGCCTGGCGGTGCGCGCCTGGCTTTCGGCGCACGATGCCGCTTCGCGCGTGCAAGGCGTCATCACCCTCGGCACGCCGCACCACGGCACGGTGCTGGCGTCGCTCGCGGTATCGGCCAATGCAAGGCAGATGCGCAGATCCAGCCCCTGGCTGAAGGCGCTCGAGCAGAGCGAGCCTGTCGGCCTCCACGCCTCGTTCACCTGCTACTACAGCAACTGCGACAACATCGTCATGCCGGCGTCGACGGCCACGTTGCGCGGCGCGGACAATCGCCGGTTGCCAGGCGTTGCCCACGTTCAGATGGCGAGCGACGAGCGCGTCTTTCGCGAGATCCTCGCGCGCATCCGGCACGTGTCGCGACCCGCCGACTGAGCCCGATCAGAAGCGGCGGTCGGTCGCGAGCCCTTCATCGGCGGCCAGTTCCGCCGCATGTGCGATCTCGTCATACAGCGGCGTGAAGTCCGGCGCCGTCGCGTGCATCAACTCGGCGAAGGAGTCGATCACGAAATAGGTCGCCTGGTAGCTGTCGATGCGGTAGCGCGTGCGCATGATCCGCATCAGGTCGAAGCCGATGCGCTGCGGCTCGGGGCTCGTCACGCTGTGGCGCAATTCGCCCGCCGACGACAGTATCCCGGCGCCGTACGCGCGCAGCCCGTCCGGCGTCGCGATCAGGCCGAACTCCACCGTGTACCAGTACAAGCGCGCGAGGTACTCGCACGAATGCAGCCGGCTCGCCTTCAGGCCGCCCTGGCCGTAGGCCTGCATATAGTCGGCGAACATCGGAACGAACAGCAGCGGCACGTGGCCGAATAGATCGTGGAAGACGTCGGGCTCGACGATATAGTCGAACTCCTCGGGCCGGCGCAGCCAGCCGGTGACCGGAAAGCGACGCTCGGCGAGCAGCGCGAAGAACGCCTCCTCGGGAATCAGCCCGGGGACCGCGACGACTTCCCAGCCGGTGGCCTTGTGCAGCTTCTCGGACAACGCATCGAAGCGCGGAATCCGGTGCGCACTGCCGAGATGCTCGACCGCGGCGATGAATTCCTCGCACGCAAGCCCGGGCAGTTGCGCCGACTGGCGCTCGTAGAGCCGGCGGTACAGCGCGTGTTCCTCGCTCGTATAGCGCTCCCAGTGCTGCTCGCAGGTGTAGTCGCTTCGCGCGCTCGAATAGTCGCCGCGCGGCGGCCGCTCGCCGGTGCCGTAGGTGACGGGCGCGACACCCTGGTTCACCGCCTTGGCGTCGGGCGCGGTCGGCGCCCCCTTGTCAGCGGGTTTCATGTCGCGCCCTTGTCCTCGAGGACGCCACGGCGCAGCTGGTCGAGCTCGATGCTTTCGAACAATGCGCGGAAGTTGCCCTCGCCGAAACCCTGGTCGCCCTTGCGCTGGATGATCTCGAAGAAGATCGGTCCGATCAGCGTCTGCGTGAAGATCTGCAGCAGCAGTTCGTTGGGTGCGCCCTGGTGCGTCGCGCCATCGATCAGGATGCGCAGGCGGCGCAGATCGGCGACCGATTCGCCGTGGTTCGGCAAGCGCTTGTCGACGAGGTCGTAGTAGGTTTCGATCGTATCCTGGAAGGCGACGCCCTTGCCCTTCAGACCTTCGACCGTCGCGTAGATGTCCTCGGTGCCGAGCGCAATGTGCTGGATGCCTTCGCCGTGGTAGAGGTCCAGGTATTCCGCGATCTGGCTCTTGTCGTCCGAGCTTTCGTTGATCGGGATGCGGATCTTTCCGCACGGGCTCGTCATCGCCTTGCTCTTCAGGCCGGTGAGCTTGCCTTCGATGTCGAAGTAGCGCACCTCCTTGAAGTTGAAGAGCCGCTCGTAGAAGTCCGCCCACTCCTTCATGCGCCCGCGGTGCACGTTGTGCGTCAGATGGTCGATATAGGTTAGCCCGTCGCCCGTGGCGGTCTGCGAGGCGCCTGCGATCGGCACGAAATCGACGTCGTAGATGCTGATGTTGCCGATCGCACCCGCTGCCGCGCCGCCCTTGCCGTGCCAGCGGTCGACGAAATAGATCAGCGAGTCGCCGATGCCCTTGATCGCCGGGATATTCAGCTCCATCGGGCCGGTCCGGTTGTCGAAGCCCCACGCGCCGAGCTCGAGGGCGCGCGCATAGGCCTTGTTCGCGTCGTCGACCCGGAACGCCATCGCGCAGACGCTCGGCCCGTGCAGCCGCGCGAAGCGCTGGGCGAACGAATCCGGCTCGGCGTTGATGATGAAGTTCACCTCGCCCTGCCGGTACAGCGTCACCGCCTTGTGCCGATGGCGCGCGATGGCGGTGAAGCCGAGCTGCTCGAACAGGCCACCGAGCGCGGCCGGATCGGGGGCCGCGTATTCGACGAACTCGAACCCGTCGGTGCCCATCGGGTTGTCCCAGGGGGTGAACTGCATGCTTGCGCTCCTTCCTTCCCGCGCACTCGGCGCAGCCTGATTGCCATCGAGCCGCCGTGCGTCAAAGGCGCGTCAACACCAGCGCCAGTTCGCTTGCGCCCAGCGGATGCGCCACGCTATCGTAGGGCGGCTTGGGCCAGTCCCACAACGGCGCCCGAAACAGCGCCCTCATCGCATGGATATCGCCATGATAGGGCGGCCCCTGGATGAAGCCCTGCGCTGCATCTTCGCGCCGAAACTGCATGAAGAGGGCGAGCAATCGCCCGCCCGGGCGCAGCCAGCGGTGCAGCTGCGCCGCGTACGCGACCCAGTGATCGGGATGCAGCGCGCAAAGGCAGGTCTGCTCGTAGACCGCCGCAAGCGGCGCCGCGGGCTGCCAGGTCAGGACATCGGCCAGCGCGAGATGTGCCGTCGATTGCTCCTCATGCAACCGTTGCCGGGTCAGCTCGATCGCGGCTGCCGCGTAGTCGATGGCGACGACATCGAAGCCTGCCTTGGCGAGCACCGCAACTTCCCGTCCCGACCCGCAGCCCGGCACCGCGATCGCGCCGTTCAGCGCCGACCGCTCGAGGCTGCCGTCGGCCAGCCAGCGTGTCAGCTGCGGATGCACGTCGCCTCGCTCCCACGGCGTCTGGCCCGCTCGGAAGCGCTCCTCCCAGAACGCGCGCCCGGGGCCGTGTGCCCGGGGTGTGGCAGGCGCTTGCGGATCGGTCATCCGTTCAGTGTAGGCGACGCGCCAGACTGCGTGACAAGCCTGCGTGGCGGCGCCATGGCCCGGCCGTTCAAGCGTCGATATCGCGCACCAGCTGTCTTGTCGCGTCGATCGAAAGATTGAGCAACTGCGCCGCATCGCCGTAATCGTCGGGCAGCGCGGGGTTGTCCCAGCCGGCCGCCGAATGGCGCGCCAGCCGCACCGCCAGCGCCACCGTCCTGACGCTCGGATGCTCGGCGTGGCGGTCGTCGGTGGCCATGATCAGAAACTGCGGCAGCCGCCAGGCGCGCAGCAGCGATTGCTGAACGTCGGCAAGTTCGACCTGCAGTATCGCCCGCTGGGCGGCGTTCGAGCGCAGCGACGGCTGCGCGCGCTGCGCGCGCTGGATTCCGAGCGCGAGCGCCGGCGCCTCGCACCACAGCAGCAGTTCGGCGAAGTCGTGCAAGAGCGCGGCCTGATGCATGAGCGCCGCGTCGGGCGATGTCCGGTGCACGGCAAAGCCGATCGCGAAATTGGCGGCGCGGTGCGAACGCCGCAGGACGGTATGCAAGCCCTGCATCGCCTGCGGCATATCGCGCAGACGATCCTCGACCGTCGGTGGCGGCTCGAAGGCCCGGAAGAACGGGGTCACGCCCATCATCACGAGCGCGGCGGTGACGGTCTGCGGGTCCGTCACCATGCGCGGCGGGCGGTTCGCCGCGGCATGGACGAGCACGCGAAGCGTCATCAGCGGGTCGCCGGCCACCATCTCGCCGATCAGGTTGGCGTCGACATCGTCGTCGTCCTGACGCTCGCGCAGCGCCTGCAGCGCCTGTGCGCTGCTCTCGAGAACGGGAATCTGCGCCGCCTGCAGGCGCGTCGTCCACGCCGCCAGGTCGGGCAGCGCGGCGGTGATCGGTTCGAAGCAGGCGACGGAGTCCAACGGCAGCGACACAAGGGGAAAGCGTCCCCCCGGTTGTCGGCGGTTTCGGTGCCGGCTTGAGATCGGCCGCGAACGCGCCGCGCAAAGCGCGATTGTGCCGATCCGCGTGCCAGGACGGTCCGCGCACCGCCGGCCCCTCCAACGAGGCCGGCGGCGCGGCGAAGCCGAAGCGCTTACTGGACGGCGAGCTTGCGCGATTGCGGCGCGTTCTTCTTCGGCAGCGTGAGCATCAGCACGCCGTTCTCGAATCTGGCGACCGCGGTTTCGGAATCGACCGCCTGCGGCAGCTCGAACGAACGGGCATACGACTCGTGGGTGCGCTCCGAATACAGAACCTTCTCACCGTCCTTCTTCTCGGACTGGCTGTCCCGCTTCGCGGTGATCGAGACGCGCACGCCTTCGATCTCGACCGAGATGTCGTCTTTCGTCGCACCGGGCAACTCGGCACGCACTTCGTAGCTGGCGTTGCTCTCGCTGACTTCGATGCGCGCGTTCGAGACGAGCGCCGAGGCCGGGCGTGCCGACAGCCAGTCCGAGAACAGCGAGTCCATCAGGCTGAAAGGATCGCGCGAGCCCGCGACGGAAGCCGCCGGGCGGGTGTTCAATGCAAACATATCTTGGCTCCTACGTGGCGGGAGCCCCGCGGCCCCCATGCCATGAAGATAGGAGCGACAGTTTCGACTTCAAGTGCGTTGTCGCGCGCACAGCACGACCTGATGACAAAAGTCAATCGGTGTCGGCGTCGGAAGCGATCAGTCCTCGTCCTTCGCCTGGTACTGCCCGACGAGTTGCTGCTGCACGTTCGGCGGCACCGCCTGATAGTGGCTCAGCGACAGCGAGTAGCGCCCCTGGCCGCTCGTCATCGCGTTCAGCCGCGACTGGTAGCCGTTCAGTTCGGATTGCGGCGCCTGGCCGAGCACGGTGAGCGATCCCGGCTGTGCGGTGCGCGTTCCGCTCACCAGGCCGCGCTTGGCAGACAGGTCGCCGGTGATGTCGCCGATCGCCGCCTCGGGGGCGGTGATCTCGATGTTGGCGATCGGCTCGAGGACGATCGGCCCGGCCTTCTTGACGGCGTCGATGAAGGCCTTGCGGCCGGCGGTGACGAAGGCGATCTCCTTGCTGTCGACGCTGTGGTGCTTGCCGTCGTAGACGACGACGCGCACGTCCTTCACCGGAAAGCCGGCGATCACACCGGTCTCGAGCGCCAGGCGCACGCCCTTCTCGACGGCCGGAATGAACTGGCCCGGAATCGTGCCGCCCTTGACCTGATCCAGAAACTCGAAGCCCGCGCCGCGCGGCAGCGGCTCGATGCGCAGGTACACCTCGCCGAACTGGCCCGCGCCACCGGTCTGCTTCTTGTGCCGGTGGTGGCCCTCGGCGGGGGCCGAGATCGTCTCGCGGTAGGCGATGCGCGGCGGCCGGGTGTCGACCTCGCACTTGTAGACCTCGGTCAGGCGCTCGAGCAGCATGCGCAGGTGCAGTTCGCCCAGGCCATAGATCACGGTCTCGTTCGTGACGACGATGTGCTCGACCTTCAGGCAGGGGTCTTCGTCGACCAGCTTTTGCACGATGTCCCACAGCCGCTGCTCGTCGCCGCGGCGCTTGGTCTCGATCGCGAGGCCGTGCACCGGCTGCGGAAAGTCCAGCGGCAGCAGGTGCAGGTGGTCATCCTCCGCGGCGTCGTGCAGCACGGCGTCGAACTGCAGTTCGTCGACCTTCGCGACGGCGCAGATGTCGCCCGGGAAGGCCTGCGCGACCTCGACGTGCTCCTTGCCCTGCAGCATGAACAGATGGCCGACCTTGAACGGCCGGCGGCCGTCGCCGATATAGAGCTGGCTGTCGCGCGACAGCGTTCCCTGGTGGATGCGGAAGACCCCCAGCTTGCCGACATAGGGGTCCTGCGTGACCTTGAATACATGCGCGATCACGTGCAGCGACGCATCGGGCAGCGCGGCCAGCGCCACCGCGCCCGCGCCCTCGCCCTTCAGGAACTGCGGCGGGTTGGCTTCGCTCGGGTCGGGCAGCAGCTTGACGATGATGTCGAGCAGTTCGGCGACGCCGGCACCGTTGCGCGCCGAGACAAAACAGATCGGAATCAGGTGCCCTTCGCGCAGCGCCTGCTCGAGCGGCGCATGCAGTTCGCCCGGATCGACATCGCCTTCCTCCAGGTAGCGCTCGACGAAACCGGGGTCGACCTCGACCACCTGTTCGACGAGTGCACGATGCGCCTGCGCGACCGACGAGAAATCGACCTTCTCGTCGCCATCGCCCGGGTTGAAGAAGCAATCGACGACGCGCGAGCCGCCGCCGGCCGGCAGGTTCAGCGGCAGGCACTCCTTGCCGAAGGTGGCGCGGATCTGCTCGACGAGCGCTTCGAGGTCGATGTCCAGCGCGTCGATCTTGCTGACGACGATCAGCCGGCAGCGTTCGCGCTGCGCGGCATAGTTCATCATCCGCTCGGCCATCATCTCGACGCCGCCCGCGGCGCTGATGACGACGGCCGCCGTCTCGACCGCCTCGAGCGCCGGCAGCGACTGGCCGAGAAAGTCCGGCGAGCCCGGGGTGTCGATCAGATGGACGCGCGTGTTCCGGTGCCGCAGGTGCATCAGCGCCGAGTACAGCGAGTGCTGCGCGCGCCGCTCGAGGACGTCGAAGTCGCTCACCGTCGAGCCGCGCTCGAGCGTTCCCGGTGTGGTGATCGCGCCGGCCTTGAACAGCAGGGCTTCCGCGAGACTCGTCTTGCCCGCCGCCGCCGGCCCGACCAGGGCCAGGGTGCGGATGCTGCTGACGCTGCCTACAGTATCGGGGGCTGGGCTCGGCATGACGGTCTCCTGTATCGAGGCGCAATGATGCCAGCCAGACTAAGTGAAGCGCGCGTCGCGCACAAGCCGGGCAACTGCGGGCCCGCAAGGGGGCGGCCAGCGGCGCGGTATGAAGTTCGCACTCCCCCAGTCGGGGGGCTCCCCTGCGAACGCGGGGCTGACGCGCGAATCCGCCGCCGCTAGATTCAAGCCCATCACGACGCAGCCGCTCGTGATGGCTCGATTCAAAGGGAGACTCCTACATGCAACTCAGAATACTGGCTCTGGCCGCCGCCTTCTGCGCGGCGTCGCCAGCCTTCGCCGACACGGTGAAGCTCGACAACTTCACGTTCGCCCCCGGGCTCAACCTCAATGTGTCCTCGCCGAACTACAACGGCGCGGCGGGACAGTTCTCGGGAACGCTCAACGGCGACTCCTTCGTCACCTTCTGCACCGACCTGTCGCAGACCTTCAATTTCGGTGTCACCTACACGGACTACATGGTCGTCGACGGCGTGGCGGCCTGGGGTGCGGCGAAATCGCTCGATCTCGATCGGGTGTTCTCCAACTTCGCACTGTTCGGTCATCCGGCCAACAGTGTCGAGTCGGCGGTAATCCAGGCGATTACCTGGGAAATCCTCTACGAGACTGCCGGCAATCCGTACGACTTCACGTCGGGCGCGTTTACGGCGACCAGCGGCGACGCTGGCGTTCAGGCCGCGCTCAACGGCGTGAACTGGGATGCACTGCTCGGAACCCCGGTCACGCTGCACGTCGATCAACTCTACAGCCGCTCGCATCAGGACTTCATGGTCATGACGCAGGTTCCCGAGCCCGCATCCTATGCGCTGACGCTCGCCGGACTGGGCGTGCTGGGGTTGGTTGTCCGTCGCCGCAAGCCGACCGCCTGACGATGCGCCCTGTTGCCGCAGTGCGCGCGGGGCACTGCGGCATTCGCATCTGCAGCGCCGGCAGGCGGCGCCGCACTTCCCTACTGGAACGCGACCTCGGCGAAGCTCCTCAGCTTGCGGCTGTGCAGTCGATCGACGCCGCCGCGGCGCAACAGTTCGACCGCGTGCATGCCGATGCGCAGGTGCTGCTCGACGCGTTCGCGGTAGAAGTGGTTCGCCATGCCCGGTAGCTTGATCTCGCCGTGCATCGGCTTGTCGCTCACGCACAGCAGCGTGCCGTAGGGTACGCGAAAGCGAAAGCCGTTCGCGGCGATCGTCGCGCTTTCCATGTCGAGCGCGATCGCGCGGCTCTGGCTGAAGCGCTGCTGCGGGCCGCGGTACGGCAGCAGCTCCCAGTTGCGGTTGTCGGTCGAAGCGACGGTGCCGGTGCGCATCACGCGCTTGAGTTCGTAGCCTTCGAGCTGCGTGACCTCGGCGACCGCCGACTCGAGCGCGACCTGCACCTCGGCCAGCGCCGGGACCGGCACCCACAGCGGCAGGTCCTCGTCGAGCACATGGTCCTCGCGCACGTAGCCGTGGGCGAGCACGTAGTCGCCGAGCTGTTGCGTATTCTGCAGGCCGGCGCAGTGGCCGAGCATGATCCAGGCGTGCGGTCGCAGCACGGCGATGTGATCGGTGATCGTCTTCGCGTTGGCCGGGCCGATGCCGATATTGACCATCGTGATGCCCATGCCGTCGGGCCGCACGAGGTGGTAGGCCGGCATCTGCGGCAGCCGCGGCGGCGCACTGCCGAGCGCATCCTCGGGGGCCGCGGCCGTGCCCGCCCGGCGCGTCACGACGTTGCCGGGCTCGACGAACGCGCTGTACTCGCTCGCCGGGTCGGCCACCCGCTCGCGGCCCAGACGCACGAATTCGTCGATGTAGAACTGATAGTTCGTGAACAGGACGAAGTTCTGGAAATGCTCGGGCATCGTCCCGCTGTAGTGGCGCAGGCGGTGCAGCGAATAGTCGATGCGCGGCGCGGTGAAGAGCGCCAGCGGATACGGTGCTCCCGGCTCCGGCTCGTGGGTGCCGTTGGCGATGCCGTCGTCCATCGCCGCCAGATCGGGCAGATCGAAGCGGTCGCGCAGCAGCAGCCTGCGCTCGGCGCTCATCGTGCCTTCGATGTGATCGTGCTCGGCGAACGAGAAGTGGATCGGGATCGGCTGCGAGCTGGTGCCGACTTCGAGCGACACATGGTGGTTGCGCAGCAGCAGGCGAAACTGCTCGAGGTAGTAGTCGGCGAACAGGTCGGGCCGGGTGAGCGTCGTCTCGTAGGTGCCGGGGCCGGAGACGAAGCCGTAGCTCAGGCGCGAATCGGCGCGCACCACGGTATCGGTGTGGATGCGCACGAACGGATAGCAGGCGCGCACCGGCTGCGTCAGGTCGTCGCCGCCGACGAAGGCATGCAGCGCGTCGCGCAGGTGCGCGATGCTCGAATCGTAGATCGCGCGAACCTGCGCCAGCGCGGCCGCAGGGTCGGCATGGCGCGCCGGGGCGATGAACAGGGGCAGTGAAGGCATGGGGGATACCGTTTGCAATCGCAGCCCCGATTGTGGCCGCTGCCCATGACGCCCTCGCGCGCCGCCGCCGTTCAGGCGATCTGCGTGAAGCGCAGGATCTCCGGCGCGGCGCCGAACAGCGCACCGCCCTTGGCGATCGCCGCCGCGACATGCGGCGTCGACATGTGGGCGTCGACCGCCGCGCCGTTTGTCCAGCGCTCGACGGTCTGGAAGATGTGGGCGGCGCCCTCCTGCTGGAACAACTCGTAGTGCAGGCAGTCCGCTTCCTTGAGGGACTGCGCGACGAGTTCGACGAGGATCTCGCGCATCGCGTCGGCCGACGCGGGCTGTGCGGTGATGCGGGCGAGGACGTGGACCATGATGTGGCTCCGGTTGGCCGGCGGGATGCCGCGCCTGCGCGGCACGCGCATCATCGATCGCGGCGGCCGAACTGCCAAGCGTGGCGGCGGGTCCGGCCGCAGGCGCGCCGCACGCCGGCCGCCAAAAGTGCGGCGCGGGCGGCTCGGAACCGAACAAGCTGCGGCGGCGTGTCCGTACACTCTGGCGCAACTTCGGGGAGTGCGGCAGATGAAGGTGATCGTCCTGGGCAGCGGCGTGATCGGCGTCGCGTGTGCCTACCAGCTCGCCGCGGCCGGGCACGAGGTGACGGTCGTCGACCGCCAGCCCGAAGCCGGGCTCGAGACGAGCCGCGCCAACGCGGGCGAGGTCTCGCCCGGCTATTCGTCGCCGTGGGCCGGTCCCGGCGTGCCGCTGAAGGCGATCAAGTGGCTGCTGATGCACCACCGTCCGCTCGTCATCCGGCCGCGGCTCGATGCCGGGCTCGTGCGCTGGGGCCTTGCCATGCTGCGCAACTGCACCGCGGCCCGCTACGAGGTCAACAAGAGCCGCATGGTGCGGCTGGCCGAATACAGCCGCGACTGCCTGCGGGATCTGCGCGCGCAGACCGGCATCCGCTACGACGAGCGCATGCAGGGCACGCTGCAACTGTTCCGGACCCAGCATCAGCTCGACGCGACGGCGGCCGATATCGCGATCCTGAAGCGCTACGGCGTCGCCCATGAGCTGCTCGATATGGACGGCTGCATCCGCCACGAGCCGGCGCTCGCGCGCACGCGCGAGAAGTTTGCCGGCGGGCTGCAACTGCCGGGCGACGAGACGGGCGACTGCTTCGCGTTCACGCAGGCGCTGGCGGCGCTCGCCGCACGCCGCGGCGTCACATTCCGCTACGGGGTCGCGATCGAGCGGCTGAGCCAGGCGGGCGGCCGCATCGATGGCGTCGCGACCGATGCCGGCATGCTGAAGGCCGACGCCTATCTGCTCGCCCTCGGCAGCTATTCGCCGCTGTTGCTCGCGCCGCTGGGCATTCGCATTCCGGTCTATCCGGTGAAGGGCTATTCGATCACGCTGCCGATCACCGATCCGGCCGGTGCGCCCGAGTCGACGGTGATGGACGAGACGCACAAGGTTGCCGTGACGCGCCTGGGCAGCCGCATCCGGGTCGGCGGCACGGCCGAGCTCGCCGGCTACACGCTGCAGCTGCACGACGCGCGCAGGCGCACGCTCGAGCACGTCGTGACTGACCTCTTCCCGGACGGCGGCGACGTCTCGCGCGCCGAGTTCTGGTGCGGCCTCAGACCGATGACGCCCGACGGCACGCCGATCGTCGGGCCGACGAAGCTTGCGAACCTCTACCTCGCGACCGGCCACGGCACGCTCGGCTGGACGATGGCGGCCGGCACCGGGCGCGTGATGGCCGATCTGATTTCGGGGCGCAAGCCCGAGATCGACCTCGACGGCCTGACCCTCGCCCGCTACGCCTGAGCACAAGACCCCGGCGCGCGGACGCCGCGCCCGACGTGTCAGACTTGCACCCTTGCGCGATCCGGTCGCGCAAGGCAAGCATGAGCCGAGAACCCTCCATTGGCCGCAGCGCCGCAGCTTCGCCACAGGCCGCCCTGCGCGCTTCGGCGACGCTCGTCGTCGTGCGCGACGCACCGGCCGGCATCGAGGTGCTGCTGCTGCAGCGCGCCGAGAACAGCGACGACCGGTACGGCGGCGCGTGGGTCTTTCCGGGCGGCGTCGTCGACGCTCGGGACAGCGACTGCCGCGCTGTCGTCGGCGCCGGAATCGATGACGCCGCGGCGAGTGCGCGGCTCGGAATCGAGTCCGGCGGCCTCGACTTCTACATTGCCGCGCTGCGCGAGTGTTTCGAGGAAGCGGGGCTGTTCTTCGCCGCCGGCGCCGACGGCGCATTGCCCGCCGCCGGCTGGCTTGCGGCGCGCTCCGACGCCATGTCGACGTGGCGCGACGGGCTGCACCGCGGGCGCGTCCGGCTCGACGAACTGTGTCGCGAGCTCGGTTTGTCGCTCGCGGTCGATCGACTCGTCTACTTCGGCCATTGGCTGACGCCGATCGGCCTGCGCAAGCGCTTCGATACGCGATTCTTCGTCGCCGAGGCGCCGGCCGGACAGACGCCGGCGCCCGACCGGACCGAGACCGTCGAGCTGCGCTGGTTGGCGCCCGCCGAAGCGCTCGCGCGGCGCGGCGAATTGCGGCTCGTGACGCCGACCGTCAAGACGCTCGAGGCGATCGCCCGCTTCGATACCGTTCCCGCGCTCTTCGAGTGGGCGCGCGCGCCGCGTCTGATCGTGCCGTCGATGCCGCACATGGGCACGGGCAGCCAGGGCGTGCGGCCGGTGGCCCCCGACGAGCCGGCGTGGGCCGAACTGCGGCGCATCGATCCCGAAGGGCGCGCGACCGGCTGCTACGAGATCGTCCCCGACGTGCCGGTGCGGCTGTCGCCGCGCATCATCCGCGTCAGCGCCGACAACGGCAGCGTGATGACCGGGCCCGGCACGAATACCTATCTCGTCGCCGGTGCGAACGACGCATGGGCGGTGATCGATCCCGGCCCGCTCGACGAGAAGCATGTGCAGGCCGTGCTCGATGCCGCGCCGGGGCCGATCCGCTGGATCTTCGCGACCCACACCCACCCGGACCATTCGCCCGCCACGGTGCTGCTGAAGGAGCACACCGGCGCGCGCGTCCACGGCCGGATCGCCGACCATGCCGAGTGGCAGGACGCGAGCTTCGCCCCCGACGAGGCGCTCGCCGGCGGCGAACGCTTCGCGCTCGGCGCGGGCAGCACGCTGCGCGCGATCCGCACGCCGGGCCATGCGTCGAACCACATCTGCTATCTGCTCGAGGAGGAGAAGACGCTCTTCACCGGCGACCACGTGATGCAGCTCACGACCGTCGTCATCAACCCGCCGGATGGCGATATGGCGGCCTATCTCGCATCGCTGCGCGAACTGCTCGCCCTCGATCTCGAATGGCTCGCGCCCGGCCACGGTTTCCTGATGGCGCAGCCGCGGCGTGCATTCGAGTGGATCATCGAACACCGCCTGAAGCGCGAGGCGAAGGTCGTCGCCGCGCTGCGCGACCTCGGCCCGGCGCCGGTCCAGGCGCTCGTCGAACTGGTCTACGACGACGTGCCGCAGCGCATGCACCCGATGGCGCTGCGATCGCTGAACGCGCACCTCTTCAAGCTGCGCGATGAGGCGCGCGCCGTGCTGCACGGCGACCACTGGGCGCCCGGGCCGCGGGCGCGGGCCTGAAGCGCCGCTCAGGCGCTGCCGAGCAGACAGTAGGGCCCGCCGCGCTCGAGCGCGCGCGCGTACGCCGGGCGGGCGTGGATGCGTTCGAGCCAGGCGATCAGCTTCGGCCGGCTCTTGTCGAGCACGGCCCGTGTGGCGGCGGCCTAGATCGGAAAGCTCATCTGGATGGCGGCCGCGCTGGATGCGTCGCCGGCGAACCACGGGCTGCGCGTCAGCTCGGCCTCCATGAAGTCGAACTAGCGTGTGAGGTTGGGCTGCACGAATTCGCTCATCGCCTTCGCCGCGATCTTGCGCGTGACGGGCTTGACGAAGAAGGGCACGGGCGCGTTCCCGACCCTGTCGAACACGAGCTTCATCAGCAGCGGCGGCATGGCCGAGCCTTCGGCGAAGTGCAGCCAGTACGTCCATCGCCGTCGCTCGGGCGTGCCTGCGGCTGGCGCGAGGCGGCCCGCGCCGTAGCGCTCGACGAGGCATTCGACGATCGCACCCGATTCGGCGATCGTCGCGTCGCCGTCGGTGACGACGGGGGACTTGCCCAGCGCATGCACCTTGCGCAGCGCCTCCGGCGCGAACTGCGTCTTCGGGTCGCGCTTGTAGCGTTCGATGCGGTAGTCGAGGCCGAGCTCTTCGAGTAGCCAGAGCACGCGCTGCGAGCGCGAGTTCTCGAGGTGCTGGACGGCGATCAGCGGTGTTCGCGCGCGCTGCTTCGCCGCGCGATTCAGGCCGCCGCCGCGCGTCTGGCCGCCCCCGCTTTGAGTTTGCGCGGCTTGGCCGCGCCGGTCGCCTTCGCATTCACCTTCGACTTTGCCTGCGCGTTGGGCGCTGCCTTCGTGCCGGACTTGCGAGGCGCCGCCGTGCGGGCCGGTCGCTTTGCGGTCGGCGCATGCGCAGCGGGCGCGACGCCTGGCGACGATGCGTCGTCCTTCACCGTCGCCAGCAGCTCGCGGTGCGCGACGAGCATGTCGTGCGCCAGGTGCGCCAGGTCGGGCAGCGCACGGCGGCAGGCGGTGAGGCCGAAGTCGAGCGAGCCGGCGTAGCTCTCGACCGTGATGTTGAGCGCGACGCCGTGCACGACGATCGACGCCGGGTAGTACGTCAGCATCCGCGCGCCCGCCAGGTACAGCGGCACCGGCGAGCCGGGGACGTTCGAGATCGTGACGTTGGCGAGCGGCGGCAGGCGGTCGGCGAGCCGCGAGCGGCCATACAGCGAAGCCAGGCCGCTGATCAGCCAGGGCGCGCCGAGCGACGGAAAGTCGGTCGGCAGGACCGACTTGACGCTCGACGTCAGCGACTTTGCTGCGGCACTCGCGGCGTGGATCGCGCGCAGCCGCTCGAGCGGGTCGGCGACGTCGCTGGCCAGGCTGATGCGCATCATCGAGGCCTGCGTGTTCATCTGCGTGTTGCCCGCCTCGCGCAGGCTCACCGGCACCGCCGCGAGCAGCGGCTCGTCGGGCAGATCGTGCGCCTCCCCGAGGTGGCGCCGCAGCGCGCCCGAGCAGATCGCCAGCACGACCTCGTTGAGCGATGCGCCGTGTGCCTTGGCGATGCGCTTGGCCTCGGCGAGCGGAATCGAGACGCTGGCGAACACGCGCTGGTTCGTGACGTTCGCGCTCAGCGCGGTGCGCGGGCCGAACCACTGCATCGGCGCCTTCAGCCGCGCCCGGGCCGCGCCGCCATCGCCGTCGAGCGCGGCCGCGCCGGGCGCCGGGCGCAGCAGTTGCGCCGCGGTTCGCGCCAGCGTCGGCAACGCGCGGCCGAGCTTGACGACCTGCTGCGCGCTATGGCGCAGACTGGCGCCGGCGAGCTCGGCGATGCCGTAGGTATCGGGGCTCGGGGTACGCCGATGGCGTGCGGCGCGCACTTCGCGCGGCATGGGCGAGATGTCGAGCATCGCGTTGGCGAGCACGACCCCGCTCGCACCGTCGAGCGAGGCGTGGTGCACCTTGGCATAGAAGCCCACGTGGCGGGTGCCGGCGGGGGCGTCGGCGGGCGTCTGCAGGCCTTCGATGATGTAGAACTCCCATAGCGGGCGGCTGCGGTCGATCAGACTCGAATGGAGCCGGCCGACGAGGCGGTCGAGTTGCTCGCGGCTGCCGGGCACGGGCAGCACGGTGTTGCGGATGTGATATTCGATGTCGACATCTTCGTCGAGCACCCACACCGGGTTGGCGAGTTCGAACGGCATGTTCAGCAGCTTGCGCCGGAACACCGGCGCCAGGTGCAGCCGCTGCGCGATGTGCCTGCGCACGTCGGTGACGAAGTCCCCTTCATAGCCGGCCGGCAACTCGTACAGATGCAGGCTGCCGACGTGCATCGGCATCTCGGGCGTTTCGAGATAGAGGAACGCGGCGTCGAGGCCGCTCAAGTGGTCCATGCTGCCTCCTTGTGAACGTATGCCGAGTGTGCCCGAATGCGGCAGGGCCGGCGGTGCGCGGCGTGCGATCGGCGCCGGGGTCAATGCGCCGGACGGCTCGCCTCGTCCAGCCGCGCGATCGCCGTGGCGCTCAGGCCGAGCTCCGCTGCCGCCGCGATCTCCCGCCACTGCGCGAGGCTCGTTGCGCTCGCGATCGGCGCCGTCAGGCCCGGGCGCGCCATCTGCCACGCAAGTGCGACCTGTGCCGGCGTCGAACCGCTCCCGGCCGCCTCGGCGTCGAGCGCGGCGAGGATGCGCATGCCGCGCGGGTTCAGATAGTCCTTCACGCCGGCACCGCGCGGGCTCTTGCCGAGATCGGCCTCGCTGCGGTATTTGCCGGTCAGAAAACCCTTTGCGAGGCCGTAGAACGGGATCACGCCCAGGCCTTGCGCACGGCACAGCGGCTCGAGCTCGGCCTCGTAGCCCGCGCGGTCGTAGAGGTTGTAAAGCGGCTGCAGGGTTTCGTAGCGTGGCAGGCCGAGGCGCTCGCTCGTCTCCAGCGCCAGGGCGAGTCGCGGCGCGCTGAAGTTGGAGGCGCCGATCGCGCGCACCTTCCCCTCGCGGATCAGTTCGGCGTAGGCGGCGAGCGTTTCCTCGAGCGGTGTGGCCGGATCGTCGTCGTGCGACTGGTAGAGATCGATGCGGTCGGTCTGCAGCCGGCGCAGCGACGCCTCGACGGCGCTGCGGATATGGCGGCGCGACAGGCCCGACTGCCCCGGCCCCATCGCCTTGCCGACCTTGGTCGCGAGGACGATGCGGTCGCGCTTGCCGCTCGCCCGCAGCCAGCGGCCGAGGATCGTCTCCGACTCGCCGCCGGCATGGCCGGGAACCCAGTTCGAATAGATGTCGGCGGTATCGATGAGGTTGAATCCGGCGTCGACGAATGCGTCGAGCAGCGCGAACGAGGTCGGCTCGTCGGCCGTCCAGCCCAGGACATTGCCGCCGAAGGCGAGCGGGGCGACGAGAAGGTCCGAGCGGCCGAGCGGGCGCAGTTGCATGCCGATTTCCTCAGGCATGGGCGGCCGCCAGTTCGGCGTCCTTCGCCCGCGCGCGCGCCACCGCCGGCCGCGCGCCGACGCGCGCGACGTAGTCCACGATCACCGGGGTCTCGGGGACCAGCTTGAAGCGCGTCGTCCAGCCGAGTGCCGTGCCCCACAGGACGTCGGCCGCACTGAAGGTTTCGCCCAGCAGGTAGCGGCCCCGGCCGAGCTGGCCGGTGAGCGTCGAGAGCATCGTGTCGTAGTCGCCGTAGGGGTTGTTGGCCGCAGGCGCCGGCTCGCGCTTCAGCGCGCGGTCGATCAGCGCCGGCTCGAACGACGAGCCGTAGTACACCATCCAGCGCAGATAGGGCCCGCGCAAGGGGTCGCCGATCGGCGGCGCGAGGCCGGCCTCGGGGTACAGGTCGGCGAGGTAGAGAAATACCGCGCCCTGCTCGGTGACGATGGCGCCGCCATGCTCGATCGCCGGTACCTTGCCCATCGGATTGACGGCAAGGTAGGGCGCCTGGCGCTGCTCGCCGGCCTTGATGTTCAGCACGTGCAGTTCGTAGTCGGCGCCGAGCTCTTCGAGCAGGATCAGCGCGCCGGTCGAACGCGTGCTCGGCGCGTGATAGAGGGTGACGTGACGGCTGCTCGGCATCGGCATCTCGAGGCTGGATTCGGGCTGAGGAGTGTAGCGAGCCGCCCCACGCGCGCCCGCGATCGGTTCGGGATGGCTACGCCGACTGTCGCGGTGCCGGGTCGGAGGCGCTGAGCACGCGCGCGCGGCCGAGCTGCTTGGCGGCGAGCAAGGCGTCATCGGCGGCCTTCAGCAGCGCGGCCATCGCCTGCGGACGGCCGCGCGAATCGCACACGCCGGCCGAGAAGGTCTGCCCGACGAGCGTCGCGCCGTCGAACCGGAAGACCATGCCGCGCCAGATGCGCAGCAGCTCGACCAGCTTGCGCCGCGCGGCCTGGGCGTCGGTGCGCGGCATCAGGAGGCAGAATTCCTCGCCGCCGTAGCGGCACGCGACGTCGCTCTTGCGCCCCTGCTTGACGAGCAGTTCGCCGAGCGCGGTGAGCATCGCGTCGCCCGCGGCGTGGCCGTGCGCGTCGTTCACCGCCTTGAAGTGGTCGAGGTCGATGATCGCGACGGCGAGCGCCTGGCGATCGCGCGCCGCGAGCGCGAGCATCGGCGGCAGCACGTCGTTCAGATGCCGGCGATTGAAGAGCCCCGTCAGGAAGTCGCGCGTCGCCTGCTGCCGCAGCGCTTCCTGCAGCGACTGCACCTCCTCGATCTTGCTCGAGAGCGTCTGGTTGACCGCCTCGAGCTCGGCGCGCGCGCGTTCCGTGCGGCGGCGCCGGGCGATGCTGTCCTCGAGCTGGTGCTGCATCCTGAGCAGCTCGGTGTGCAGCGCGGCCGCCTGGTAGCGTGCGCGCGACGCAAGCTGCGCGCGCTCCTGATGCACGCGCTGCCAGGCGCGCAGCGCCTCGAGCGCGCGCGCCTGCTCGCCGCGCCGCTCGTGCAAGTCGGCCTGGGCGAGGAAGTACAGGCAGCGCGTGCGCAGGCTCAGGCCTTCGGCGGCGATGCCGCCTTCGCCCGCACCGACGAGCGGCAGGGCCTCGTCGAGGTGGTCCGCCGCCGCCGCCATCTCGCCGCGGTGCTGCGCATCGAGGGCGGCAGCGACGATGCGTTCGACCTGCTCGTCGGCGAGCGGCGTCTGCGGTGCGTCTGCCGCGCGCTGCGCCAGCTCATGGCCGAGCGCTGTCTCTCCGGCGCGAAACGCCGCGATCGCGAAGGTCTCGAAATGCGAGCTCATCGTGCCGCGCCCGCTCTCGTCGGTCGGCAGCTCGAGCACGCGCTCGATATCGGGCAGCGCCTCGGCCGGCCGCCCGAGTTCGATCAGGCAGATGATGCGGTTGATCAGCAGCACCGCGAGCAGGCGCGAATTGACGAGCCCGGCGCAACGTTCTATCCCCTGATCGATGTGGCGCAGCGCCTCCGGGCAATCGCCAAGCTGCAGCAATTCGTGCGCCAGGTTGCAGTGCAGCACCGCGTCGAAGCCGTGTCCCTGCCGCGGCCCGGCGCCACGCAGCGCCTGGTACATGTAGGCAAAAGCCTGCTCCGACTGGCCCTGCGCCGAATAGCAGCCGGCGATCGTATTGAGCAGGATGCCGCTCAGGTCGCGGCCGAGGACTTGCAGGCCCTCGTCGCGCAGCGCGAGCACTTTCTCGAGCGCTTCGCGGCTGCGGCCCGAGCGCCACAGGCCGCGCGCCAGGCCGGCCTCGGCGAGGATCGCGCCGGCACGGTCGCCGCTCGCCTCGAAGCACACCCGGGCACGGGTCAGTTCGGGCGCGGCCTCGACGGGAGTGGCGAAGTAGAGGCTGTGAAAGCCATGCACGAGCCGGGCCCAGCCTTCGGCAGCGATATCCGCCCGCTCCAGCGCGAGCGCGAGCGCCGTCTTCGCGAGGGCGATCGACTTCGGCGAATCGACGTGCTGCAGCGCCCAGGCCCGGCGCGCCATGCGCAGCGCCGCCGAGACCGATGGACGGGCAGGCTTCGAATCCATGGCGCGGATTGTCACTTCAATTGGCGCGCAGGCGATGATGCCTGCGCAACACGGATACGCTTCGATGCGAACTGTTACCTCTCGGGCGCCAGAGGCGGGCAGCGCCCGCGCTCGGCGGGGCGAGCGCCGCTTGCTACATGCTGCGCCGGTACTGCCCGCCGACCTCGAACAGCGCGTTCGTGATCTGGCCGAGCGAGCAGCAGCGCACGGCGTCCATCAGCACCTCGAAGACGTTGCCGTTGGCGATCACCGCCTGCTGCAGCCGCTCGAGCATCGCAGGTGCCTCGGCGGCGTGGCGGGCGTGGAAGTCGGCGAGCCGGGCGAGCTGGCTCTGCTTCTCGTCCTCGGTCGAGCGCGCGAGCTCGAGCGTCTCGGAGACCGGCTCGCCGTGCGGATTGCGAAAGGTGTTGACGCCGATGATCGGATATTCGCCGGTGTGCTTGAGCATCTCGTAGTGCAGGCTCTCCTCCTGGATCTTGCCGCGCTGGTAGCCGGTCTCCATCGCCCCCAGCACGCCGCCGCGCTCGGCGATCTTCTCGAACTCCTGCAGCACCGCCTCCTCGACGAGTTCGGTCAGCTCGTCGATGATGAAGGCGCCCTGGTTCGGGTTCTCGTTCTTCGCCAGGCCCCATTCGCGGTTGATGATGAGCTGGATGGCCATCGCGCGGCGCACGCTGTCCTCGGTCGGCGTCGTGATCGCCTCGTCGAAGGCGTTGGTGTGCAGGCTGTTGCAGTTGTCGTAGATCGCGATCAGCGCCTGCAGCGTGGTGCGGATGTCGTTGAACTGGATCTCCTGCGCGTGCAGGCTGCGCCCGCTCGTCTGGATGTGGTACTTGAGCTTCTGGCTGCGTTCGTTGGCGCCGTAGCGGTCGCGCATCGCGACGGCCCAGATGCGCCGCGCGACGCGCCCCATCACGGTGTATTCCGGGTCCATGCCGTTGGAAAAGAAGAACGACAGGTTGGGCGCGAAGTCGTCGATGTGCATGCCGCGCGCCAGATACGCCTCGACGAAGGTGAAGCCGTTGCTGAGCGTGAACGCGAGCTGGCTGATCGGGTTCGCGCCGGCTTCGGCGATGTGGTAGCCGCTGATCGAGACCGAGTAGAAATTGCGCACCTGGTGGTGCACGAAATACTCGGCGATGTCGCCCATCACCTTCAGGCTGAACTCGGTCGAGAAGATGCAGGTGTTCTGGCCCTGGTCCTCCTTCAGGATGTCGGCCTGCACCGTGCCGCGCACATTCTGCTTGACCCAGACGGCGATCTTGCCCGCCTCGTCGTCGGTCGGCTCGCGGCCGTTGTCGGCCTTGAATTTCGCTGTCTGCTGATCGATCGCGGCGTTCATGAACATCGCGAGGATGCTCGGCGCCGGCCCGTTGATCGTCATCGATACCGACGTATTCGGGCTGCACAGATCGAACCCCGAATACAGCACCTCGAGGTCGTCGAGCGTCGCGATCGAGACGCCCGAATTGCCGACCTTGCCGTAGATATCGGGTCGCGGGTCAGGATCGTTGCCGTACAGCGTGACCGAGTCGAATGCGGTCGACAGCCGCTTGGCCGGCATGCCTTCGGACAGCAGCTTGAAGCGCCGGTTGGTGCGAAACGCATCGCCCTCGCCGGCGAACATGCGCGTCGGATCCTCGTTCTCGCGCTTGAAGGCGAACGTCCCCGCGGTATACGGAAAGCTGCCCGGCACGTTGTCGAGCATCAGCCACTTGAGGATCTCGCCGTGATCCTCGTAGCCGGGGAGTGCGACCTTGCGGATCTTGTTGCCCGACAGCGTCGTGTGCGTGAGCGCGGTGCGGATCTCCTTGTCGCGGATCTTGACGACATATTCGTCGCCGGCGTAGGCCTTTTGCATTTGCGGCCACATCGCGAGCAGCTTCCTCGCGCGCGGATCGAGGCGCGCCTCGCGCTCCTGCGCCAGGCGCAGCACGGTGCCGCGCGCGCCGTCGCGCGTCGCGTCGTCGGCCTGCAGCATGTCGGCGCTGGCGTTGAGCTGCTGCAGCTCGCGCGCGAGGCGCGACTGCTCGATCGCATGGCGCTTGTAGGCGCGCACCGTATCGGCGATATCGGCCAGGTAGCGCACCCGCGCGCCGGGGACGATCGCCACCTGGTGCGTGCTGTGGCGCGTCGCGACCTTCGGCAGCCGGCCCTTGCCGAGCTTCAGGCCGAGTTCGGCAAGGCGCGGCAGCATCGCCTGGTAGAGCGCCGTCACGCCGTCGTCGTTGAAACGGCTCGCCATCGTGCCGAAGACCGGCATCTTGTCGGGCGCCGTCTTGAACGCCTCGCGGTTGCGCTGCACCTGCTTGGCGACGTCGCGCAGCGCGTCGGACGCGCCCTTGCGGTCGAACTTGTTGATGGCGACGAACTCTGCAAAATCGAGCATGTCGATCTTCTCGAGCTGGCTCGCGGCGCCGAACTCGGGCGTCATCACGTAGACCGGCACGTCGACGAGCGGCACGATCGCGGCGTCGCCCTGGCCGATGCCCGAGGTCTCGACGACGATCAGATCGAACCCGGCCGCCTTGCACGCGGCGATCACGTCGGGCAGCGACTGGCTGATCTCGCTGCCGAAGTCGCGCGTCGCCAGGCTGCGCATGAAGACGCGCTGCTCGAACGCCGCCTCGGCACCCGCGCCGCGCCGCCTGCCCTTGCCGGCGGGCGCCGCCGGCGGCGCCGCGCCGCGGCTCCAGGGCCCGATCGCATTCATCCGGATCCGATCGCCGAGCAGCGCACCGCCGCTCTTGCGCCGCGACGGATCGATGCTGACGACGGCGATCCGCAGGGCGTCGCCCTGATCCAGGCGCAGGCGGCGGATCAGTTCGTCGGTCAGGCTCGACTTGCCGGCGCCCCCGGTGCCGGTGATGCCGACGACCGGGATCGGCGCCGCCTTGGCGGCCTTCGCGAGCGCCGACTTGATGCCGCCCGGCAGCTTGCCGTTCTCGAGCGCGGTGATGAGCCTTGCGAGCGCGCGCCACGCGCCCTGCGTGTGCCCCTGAACCTGCGCGATGGCGGTCGGCGCGTGCGCCGACAGGTCGAGGTCGCAGCGCATCACCATCTCGCCGATCATCCCCGCGAGGCCCATGCGCTGGCCGTCCTCCGGGCTGTAGATGCGCGCGACGCCGTAGTCGTGCAGCTCGCGGATCTCGGGCGCGACGATCACGCCGCCGCCGCCGCCGTAGACCTGGATATTCTCGCCGCCGCGCGCGCGCAGCAGATCGATCATGTACTTGAAATATTCGACGTGGCCGCCCTGGTAGCTGCTGATCGCGATGCCCTGCACGTCCTCCTGCAGCGCGGCGGTCACGATCTCGTCGACCGATCGGTTGTGGCCGAGGTGGATCACCTCCGCGCCCATGCTCTGCAGGATGCGGCGCATGATATTGATCGCCGCATCGTGGCCGTCGAACAGGCTCGCGGCGGTGACGAAGCGCACCTTGTGTTTCGGGCGGTAGTTCGCGAGGGCTTGAAACTCGGCGGACAGGTCGGTCATCACTTTTCTCCTTCGGATCGGCGGGGCCGCCTCGCTAGACAACGCGAATGCCCTCGAACGAGCGATCGCCGGTCGGGTAGCGCAGCTTCAGGCCGAGCAGCAGCGCCTTGATGACGCTTGCAACCATCAGGTTTCGATGCAGCTTCGAATCCGCCGGGACGATCGTCCACGGCGCCCAGCGCGTGCCGGTGGCGGTGATCAGTTGCTGGTAGGCCGCCTGATAGGCGTCCCACTGCTTGCGCACGTCGAGGTCGCCGCGCTGGAATTTCCAGCGCTTGGCCGGATCGTCGACCCGCTGCTGCAGGCGGGCCTTCTGTTCGTCCTTCGAGATGTGGAGCATGAATTTGACGATGACGGTCCCGGTCTCGGTCAGCATGCGCTCGAAGTCGTTGATCTGCGCGTGGCGCCGCTCCGTCTCGTCGGCGTCGATCCAGCCGTTGACGACCGGCACGAGCGCGTCCTCGTAGTGGCTGCGGTTGAAGATCATCATCTCGCCGGCGGCCGGCACCCGCTGGTGGATGCGCCACAGATAGTCGTGGTCGCGTTCGTCCTCGGTCGGCACCTTCCAGCTGTGCGTGTGGACGCCGAGCGGGCTCGTCTGGCTGAAGACGGCGCGCACCGTGCCGTCCTTGCCGCTGGTGTCGAGTCCCTGCAGGACGACGAGCAGCTTGTAGCGCCGGTCGGCGTAGAAAAGGTTCTGCAGTTCGTCGAGTTCGAGCGCAAGCGCGTCCATCGCTTTGCGGTCGGCATCCCGGTCACCGCTCGAATAAGGCTTCGCGCCGGGGTCGATCGCGGCGAGGTCGAAATCCTTGCGGCCCGGTCCGACCTGGTAGGCGGGCAACGCCTTCGCTGCGCTTGACGAGCCGTTGGGCATTGGGAATCGTCCTCTGGAGGGGCCTCGATGTCCGATGCAGTGTAGCGCCGCGATGTCTCGCCGACCCGATGCACGGGCATCGGTGCCGGATTGCGAATGACGGCACAATCGCGCGGGCCGACGCTTGCAGCGCCGGCCTTGCGGAGACCGTGCATGAGCTTTCTCGCGATCGATATCGGCAACACCCGGCTCAAGTGGGCGCAGTACGCGGCGCCGCATCCGGGCGCGGTGCTGCTTGCCCAGGGCGCGGTCTTCCTGGAGACGATCGACCGCCTTGCCGATGGCGAGTGGAAGGCGCTGGCCCCGCCCGCCAGCATGCTCGGCTGCATCGTCGCCGGCGAGGCGATCCGCCGCCGCGTCGAGGAGCAGCTCGAACTCTGGGATATCACGCCGCGCTGGGTCGTCCCCGCAGCGCATGCCGCTGGCGTGACGAATGGCTACGATCATCCGAGCCGGCTCGGCGCGGACCGCTGGTCGGCGCTCGTCGGTGCCCGCCATCACGTGCTGAGCCAGGGTGCGGCACGCCCGGCGCTGGTCGTGATGGTCGGCACCGCGGTCACCGTCGATTCGCTCGATACCGAAGGCCGCTTCCTCGGCGGCCTGATCCTGCCCGGCTTCGGACTCATGCTGCGCGCGCTCGAGATGGGCACGGCCGGCCTGAAGGCGCCGACCGGCGACGCGGTGGACTTTCCGACCAATACGAGCGATGCGCTGATGAGCGGCGGCGCGCATGCGATCGCAGGCGCCGTCGAACGCATCCACCGCCGCCTGCGCGAGCGCACCGGCATCGAACCCGCGCTGCTGATCAGCGGCGGCGCGGCCGTCAAGCTCGAACCGATTCTCGAACTGCCGTTCGAGACCGTCGAGATGCTGATCTTCGAGGGCCTGCTCGCGATGCAGGCAAGAAGGCTGGCGCTGTAACGCGCCTTGCGCCGACGGGCCGAAGCTACAGGATGTAGCGCGACAGATCCTCGTTCTTCGCCAGTTCGCCGAGTCTTGACTCGACCGCCGCGGCGTCGAGCCTGACGGTCTGGCCGGCGAGCGCGGGTGCATCGAAACTCACCTCGTCGAGCAGCCGCTCCATCACCGTCGCGAGCCGGCGCGCGCCGATATTCTCGGTGCGTTCGTTGACGTCGAAGGCGGTCTGCGCGAGGCGGCGGATCGCATCGGGCGAAATCTCGAGCGTCACGCCCTCGGTCGCGAGCAGCGCCTTGTACTGCATCAGGAGGCTCGCCTCGGTCTGCGTCAGGATCGCCTCGAAATCGTCGACGGAAAGCGAGCCGAGTTCGACGCGGATCGGAAAGCGCCCCTGCAGTTCGGGGATCAGATCGCTCGGCTTGCTCAGGTGGAACGCGCCCGAGGCGATGAACAGGATGTGGTCGGTGCGCACGACGCCGTAGCGCGTCGTCACCGTCGTGCCCTCGACGAGCGGCAGCAGGTCGCGCTGCACGCCCTGGCGCGAGACCTCGGCGGTGCCGCTGTCGGCGCGCGACGTGACCTTGTCGATCTCATCGATGAAGACGATGCCGTTTTGCTCCGCGTTATGCACCGCGGCGCTCTTGATATCGTCCTCGTTGACGAGCTTGGCCGCCTCCTCGTCGACGAGCAGCTTGAGCGCGTCGGCGATCTTGAGCCTGCGCTGCTTGCGCTTGGGCGCGCCGAGATTGGCGAACAGGCCCTTCAGCTGCTCGGCCATCTCGTCCATGCCGGGCGGCGTCATGATCTCGAGCGACGGGCGCGGCTCGGCGACCTCGATCTCGATCTCGCTGTCGTCGAGCTTGCCTTCGCGCAGGCGCTTCCTCATCACCTGGCGCGCGGTGTTGTCGCTGCCGGCGACGGCGGCGTCGCGCGCTGGTCCGGCGAGGATGTCGAGCACGCGCTCCTCGGCCGCGTCCTCGGCGCGCATGCGCTGGCGCTGCATCTGCGTCTCGCGTTCCTGCTTGACGGCGCTGTCAACGAGATCGCGGATGATCGAATCGACCTCCTTGCCGACGTAGCCGACCTCGGTGAACTTGGTCGCCTCGACCTTGATGAAGGGCGCATCGGCGAGCCGCGCCAGACGGCGCGCGATCTCGGTCTTGCCGACGCCGGTCGGGCCGATCATCAGGATATTCTTCGGCGTGATCTCGGGGCGCAGCGCGGCGTCCACCTGCTGGCGCCGCCAGCGGTTGCGCAGCGCGATCGCGACGGCGCGCTTGGCGGCGTGCTGGCCGACGATATGGCGGTCGAGTTCGGAGACGATCTCGCGCGGCGTCATGCCGCTGGCCGCCGCGGCGGGCGCAGGTTTCGTAGTCGTCATCCCAGGGTCTCTATCGTGTGCGACTGGTTGGTATAGATGCAGATATCGCCCGCGATCTCGAGTGCCTTCTTGACGACCTGCTCGGGCGCGAGTTCGGTGTGCTCGAGCAGCGCGCGCGCCGCGGCCTGGGCATAGGCGCCGCCGGAGCCGATCGCGATGATGCCGCGCTCGGGCTCGAGCACGTCGCCGTTGCCGGTGATGATGAGCGAGGCCTCGCGGTCGGCGACGGCGAGCATCGCCTCCAGGCGGCGCAGCACGCGATCGGTGCGCCAGTCCTTCGTCAGTTCGATCGCGGCGCGCGTCAGGTGGCCCTGATGCTTCTCGAGCTTGGCCTCGAAGCGCTCGAAGAGGGTGAAGGCGTCCGCCGTCGCGCCGGCGAAGCCGGCCAGGACCTGATCGCGATGCAGCTTCCTGACCTTGCGCGCCGATGCCTTGACGACGATATTGCCGAGCGTCACCTGGCCATCGCCGCCGAGCGCGACCTGCGCGCCGCGACGGACGCTGACGATGGTGGTGCCGTGCCAGCTTGTATTCATGGTGTCTTGCGAAGCGGTGTTGCGTTCGCGCGGAACGCGGTTCGATCGGGGTGCCGGATCAGACCTGGCGCACCGTGACGCGGGCATGCTCGTTGATGCCCATCGCGCCGAAGAAGAGGGCGACCAGCCGGTGCGCGTCGCTGAAGGTCACGCCGCGCTCCTCGGTGCGCCGCGCGAGCACCCAGTTGAGCAGGTCGCCGGCGGCGATGAAGTCGACCCGGATCAGCCTGGCGCACGAGATGTCGATGCGGCCGGCACTGCCGAGGTCGGCGTCCAGGCGCGCGAGCGTCTCGCCGATATCGCCGACGAGCTGCCCTGACAGGTCGACATGGCCGACGCGGCCCTGATGCTCGTCGTCGATGATCTGCGACTCGAGAAAGCTCGTCGAGGCCTCGCTGACGAGCGAGGTCGGCGAGGTCGTGCTGCCGGGCTCCGACCCGCTGATCCGAACCTGGCACGCCGCGCGCTCCCAGGACGGCGGCGACACCTCGTAGGTCACGCAGTAGTCGATCGCCGCCTCGTCGAACTGGTCCGGCCGGTTGGCCATGCGCAGCGCGTCCAGGCGCAGCTGCCAGAACGCCGGGTCGGCGTCGCGCTCGCCGGTCGGCGCGGCGGCGTGCAGCAGCGCGAGCAGCTTGTCGCCGGCCTGCCAGCGCATGTCGAGCTGCTGCGGAATCCAGTAGCGAAAGAGCTCGCTCAGGTGGGCGCAGGCCTCGGCGTCGATGTGCTTCAGTGCCGACCAGTCGAAGACCCAGGGCAGCGGCATCTGCAGCGTCTGCGACGACAGGCGTGCGACGCCGTCGGTATCGAGCGTCTCGGGGCAGACCCAGCCGACCTGGCCGTCGATGCGCGAGCGCGCCGGGCGTTCGTCGTTGCCCGCCGCCTCGGCGACGAGCTTGGGCAGAGAGAACCACTGCGGCGCCGACCAGCCGAACTGCTGCGCATATTCGAGCGCGAGGCCCTCGAATTTCTGCTGCTGACCGATCGCACGGTACAGATCGAAGCGCACGAGCCAGGTCTCGGCATGCTGCGCGCGCTCGCCGCCGGGGCCGGTCAGACGCGCGAGCGCCTGCTCGCACATCTCGAAGTCCGCATTCGCGAAGGCGATCACCGCCTCGTCGAGTTCGGGGTCGTGCGCGACCTCGCTCACCTCGACCGCGAACGGGCTGCCGAACGCCGGCACGCCGGCCGGCGCTGCGGCCGGCGCGAGCGGCGAAAGCCCCGGGCCCATGGTCGCGGCAGATGGCGCGAGCGATCCCGCCGCGCGCAGCGGCCCCGCCGCATCGTCGGCGAGCCGGGCGCCGATGCTCGGCCGCGAGTCGAGCGCGCCCGGCGAGGTGGAGGTGCGCTGCATTGCCGCCGGCTGGGTCGGCGCGTTGTAGAAGTCGGTCGGCCGGCGCACCGACGAGACGTAGGCGTTGTTGTCGCCCACCATCTGCTGTTCGATCTCGTCGATCTTGGCCTTGACGCCGAATTCGGCCTTCGCGCCGCTCTCCGGCTGGCGCGGCACCGAATCGTCGATCCGCGACGACGCCCCGCCGAGCGCGGCGAGCTGCTCGCTCGTCAGCCCCTCGCGGCGCACCTTGCGCAGCATGTCGAGCTCGCGCTTGCGCACGAAGTCGTTGCGCCGCTTGCGCTCGATCATCGCCTTCAGCTCGGATTTCGCGAGCTCGGTGTCGATCCCGTCCTGTCCGGAGCCGGCCTGCGACCAGTCGGTCGCCGGGTTGGCGACGAAGCGGGCCACCTTGCGGAAGAAGCTCGTGCTCTGTTTCGGGTCGGACATGGCAGGGCGGGCGCGCCTCAACAGCGGCGACGGGCGCGCGCACGGCCGCCCGCGCCCTTGCGGCAGGGTAGCGCGGAGGCGGTGCGTCTGCTCTCAGTCACCGAACATCTTCTGCTTGAGCTCGCGGCGTTGCTGGGCTTCGAGGGACAGTGTAGCCGTCGGCCTGGCGAGCAAGCGCCCGAGGCCGATCGGTTCGCCGGTTTCGTCACAGAAACCGTAGTCGCCGGACTCGATGCGCGCGAGCGATTGCGAGATCTTCTTCATCAGCTTGCGTTCGCGGTCGCGGGTGCGCAGCTCGAGCGCATGCTCTTCCTCGATCGTCGCGCGATCCGCCGGGTCGGGCACGATGGAGGTATCTTCGCGCAGGTTCTCGGTCGTCTGGCCGGCGTTGGAGAGCAGGTCGTCCTTCAGGCGGCCGAGCGTGGCGCGGAAGTAGTCGAGCTGCTTCTCGTTCATGTACTCGGCTTCCGGCATGGCGAGCAGTTCGGCCTCGGTCAGGTCGCGCCCGGCCTTGCTCTTCCAGGCATTGACGAGCTTGGGATCGTGCTTCTGGGGCTGGCGTTCGCGGTCCACCTCGAGGTGGTTCATCTGGCGGGTCGGCGGGCGTGGCGGTGCGAAGCGGTCGCCAAAGCGCGATGTCGGCGCCGGCATCGGTGCCGGTGCGGCGTACGCCGCCTGTGCCTTGGCGTTCGCCTTGCTCCTGGCAGAGGAAGTCATTCGGGTCGTTGCGGGTGCGGGGGCGGGCGCGGGCGCGCTCGCGGGCTGGAGGGAAACCGTAGCGGGCGCCGCGGCCTCGGGCACCGGGTGCCTGGTGCCGCTCGACGCGACGGGCTTGTGGGCCGGCTTGGCGGCGACGGCCGGTGCCGCCTTGCTGCCGGCTAGGTTGACGGCCGCGGCGGGCGCGGGCTTCTTCGATGGAGCCGGCGTGCCGCTCGGCTTGGCGGTCGGCGTGCGAGCGGCGGCCGCCCTGACCGGGCTGGCGGGCTTGGCGGCGTTTGCCTTCTTCGCGGCGGTTGCGAGTCCGGCCGTGGGGGCAGGCTTGGCAGCGGACTTCGCGGGGGCCTTGCGCGCCGGTGCGGCAGCGGCCTTCTTGCCCGCCTTCTTCCCGGCCGGCGCGGCGGCACTCGCCTTGTTCGCCGTTGTCTTCGTCACAGCAGTCTCCTTGCAACGCCTACGTCACGCCCTCCTGTGAAGGTCGGGTCTGCAGCGTCCGAAATTTCGGGCGCCGCGGATTGTAGCCATGGCCGCGCGCAGGTGAACGCCACAAAAGGCGTCAAACGAGACATTGTTCTAGCCCCTGCAGGAATATGTCGCGCGGCAGGTCGATGCCGATGAAGACGAGCTTGCTGTTCTTCTTCTCGCCCGCCGCCCAGGCCGGCCCGAGATCGCTGCCCATCATCTGGTGCACGCCCTGGAAGACGACCTTGCGGTCGGTGCCCTTCATGTAGAGCACGCCCTTGTAGCGCAGCAGGCGCGGCCCGTAGACCTGGACGACGGAGCCCAGAAAATCCTCCAGCTTGGCCGGGTTGAACGCGCGGTTCGAGCGGAAGACGAACGATTTCACGTCGTCGTCGTGATGATGGTGGTGCGGGTGGTCGCAGTGCTCACCGTGCTCGTGGTCGTGGTCGTGGTGATGATCCTGCCCGGCATGGCTGTCGGCGTCGAGAAACTCGGGGTCGATCTCGAGCTTGGCATTCAGGTTGAAGCCCTTCAGGTCGAATACCTTCGCGATCGGCACTTCGCCGAAGTGGACCTTCTGCTGCGGCGCGCGCGGATTCATGTGCTTCAGGCGATGGGTCAGGTCGTCGAGCGTCGCATCGTCGACGAGGTCGCTCTTGCTGATGAAGATCTGGTCCGCGAAGCCGACCTGGCGGCGCGCCTCCTGGCGGCTGTCGAGTTGCCCGCTCGCGTGCTTGGCGTCGACCAGGGTCAGGATCGAGTCGAGCAGATAGTTCTCGGCGACCTCGTCGTCCATGAAGAAGGTCTGCGCGACGGGCCCCGGGTCGGCAAGTCCGGTGGTCTCGATGACGACGCGCTCGAAATCGATCTCGCCGCTGCGCTTCTTCGCCGCCAGGTCCGACAGCGTGCTGCGCAAATCCTCGCGGATGGTGCAGCAGACGCAGCCGTTGTTGAGCTGGATGATCTGCTCGCCGCTGTCCTGAACCAGGATCTCGTTGTCGATGTTCTCCTCGCCGAACTCGTTCTCGATGACGGCGATCTTCTTGCCGTGCGCTTCGGTCAGCACGCGCTTGAGCAGCGTCGTCTTGCCGGAGCCCAAAAAGCCGGTGAGGATGGTGGCAGGGATGAGTCCGTTCGACATGGCGTTTCCAGATTGCTGAAGGTCAGTGCGCGAGTCCGAGGCTTCGGCGAAGGCTCATGCCCGCGCAGCGGGCGTGAAGCGCGGCGCCGCCGCGCGGCCGCAGCCAAAGCCGGTGAGGATGGTGGCAGGGATCAGTCCGTTCGACATGGCGGCTCGATTCAGTCAGGCAGTGAAGACCAACCCATATTGTGGCGCGATGCCCGTATTCAAGCGCTGGCAAGTCCATGCCCGGCGCTTGGCGGGCATCGGGTAAGCTAGCCGCATTTCCGTACCTGCGCGCCTCGCACGCGATGTCCGACCCCCACCCTGCCAGGCCCCCACGAGCCAGCGACAAGAACGCCGACCGGCACGCGGAAAAACATGTCGAGCGCAACGCGCTGTCGCGCGGCGGCCGAAAGCGCGAAAAGCGGGTCGACAAGCGCACGCTCTTCGCCCGCATGATCGAGTTCCTCTCGCCGGGGCCGGATTCGAAGGACGAACTGATCTCGAGCCTCGCCGAAGCCGAAGACCGCGAGCTGATCGAGCCCGAATCGCGCAAGATGCTCGAAGGCGTGATCCGGATGGCCGACCTGACGGCGGGCGACGCGATGGTCGCCGCGCCGCGCATGGACCTGCTGTCGATCGACGCGCCCTACGAGCAATTGCTGCACAGCGTGATCCAGACCGCGCACTCGCGCTTTCCGGTCTACGAGGATTCGCGCGACAACATCATCGGCATCCTGATGGCCAAGGATTTGCTCAAGGTGCAGCGCGCGCCGCAGATCAACCTGCGCATGCTGCTGCGCCCGGCGGTATTCGTTCCCGAGTCGAAGGGCCTGAACGACCTGCTGCGCGACTTCCGCACGAACCGCAACCACCTCGCGATCGTGATCGACGAGTTCGGCAATACGGCCGGATTGATCACGATCGAGGACGTGCTCGAGGAGATCGTCGGCGAGATCGAGGACGAATTCGACGAGAAGGACGGCGAGAGCAGCATCTACACGCTTGCCGACGGCAGTCAGCGCGTCGCCGGCGATACACCGATCGCCGTCGTCAACCGGGCGTTCGAGACCGCGCTGCCGGAGGACGAGTTCGACACCATCGGCGGCTTCGTCGCCCAGCAACTCGGCCACGTGCCGCGGCGCGGCGAATCGGCCGAGGTCGGCGGCCTCGTCTTCTCGGTGATGCTCGCGCGTGGCGGCGCGGTGCGCTGGTTCAAGGTCACGCGCGCCGCGGCGGACGAGCCCGAGCTCGGCGACTGACGGCGCCCGACGCACGCTGATGCGCAGCGCGCTCATCCGGCTCGTCGCGCTGCTGGCCGGGGCGGCGCAGACCTTTTCGTTCGCGCCGTTCGAACTGTGGTGGCTGCAGATCGCCGCGCTCGCGGTGCTCGCCGGCCTTGTCGTCGAGGGTGGCGCGTGGCGCGCCGCGGCGCTGGGCTGGCTGTTCGGCGTCGGCTGGCTGGTGTCGGGGCTGTGGTGGCTCTATATCAGCATGCACGACTACGGCGGCATGCCGGCCTGGCTCGCGGCGCTCGCCGTCTTCGCGCTGGCGGCGCTGCTCGCGCTGTACTACGCCGCCGCGCTCTGGCTCTTCGCGCGCTGCAGGCGTGGCGCGCCGCTCGCCGATGCCCTGCGCTTCGCAGCCTGCTGGCTGTTCGCCGAACTGGCGCGCGGCGTCTTCTTCACCGGCTTTCCGTGGATCGCGTCGGGCTATGCGCATGCCGCCGGGCCGCTCGCCGCGTGGGCGCCGTGGATCGGCGTCTACGGACTGTGCGCGCTGGCCGCGTTTCTCGCCGCGGCGCTGGCGGCGAGCCTGCGGCCGATCGGCGTGCGCGCCCGGTTGCGCATCGTGGCCGTCGCGGCGGCCGTATTCGTCGCGCCGCAACTGCTGCCTTCCGGGTTTACGCGCTCGAGCGGCGAGCTCGACGTGAGCCTGCTGCAGCCGAATATCGCGCAGAACCTGAAATTCGATCCGGCCCTGATGGGCGCGCACCTGCAGTCGCTGCTGCGCCAGATCGACGCCGCGCGCGGCGCGCTCGTCGTGGCGCCGGAGTCGGTGATTCCCTTCACCCGCAGCGAACTCGCGGGCACGTACTGGGACGAGCTGGCGCGGCCGTTCGCGGCGCCAGGCCGCGCGTTGCTGGTCGGAATCTTCCTCGGCAACGCCGACGACGGCTATGTGAATTCGGTCGTCGGCATCGCCGGCGACGCGCCGGGCCGCGAGTACCACTACGGCAAGCGCCACCTGCTGCCGTTCGGCGAATTCGTTCCGCCCGGCTTTCGCTGGTTCGTCGACCTGATGAACATTCCTCTCGGCGATCAGGCGCGCGGGCGCAGCAGCGCCGCGTTCGATGCCGGCGGCCAGCGCCTGCGGCCGCTGATCTGCTTCGAGGACCTGTTCGGCGAGGATATGGTCGAGAGCGTCGTCGGCGCCGATGCGGCGACGATTCTCGTCAACGTCAGCAACCTCGCCTGGTTCGGCCCCCGGCTGGTGCAGGACCAGCACCTGCAGTTCTCGCAGATGCGCGCGCTCGAGTTCGAGCGCCCGGTGATCCGATCGACGAATACCGGCGCGACGGCGGTCGTCGATCACCACGGCCGCGTCGTATCGCGCCTGCCGCCGCTCGTGCAGGCGACGCTCGACGCGAAGGTCGAAGGCCGGATCGGCGCGACGCCCTACGCGCGCTGGCTCGCGGTGGCCGGGCTGTGGCCGCTGGCGATCGTCGCCGCCGCGCTGCTGCTCGCCCTGCGCCGGCGCGGCTGACCGCCGCGGCGCGACGCATGCCCGGCTCGGTGCCCGATGCGCGGGCCCGTAAACTTCGCACTTTGCGCGACAAGTCTCTTTCATGCTGAGCTTCCAGCAAATCATCCTGCGCCTGCAGTCGTACTGGGCCGACCAGGGCTGCGCGCTGTTGCAGCCCTACGATATGGAGGTCGGGGCCGGCACCAGCCACACCGCGACCTTTCTGCGCGCGATCGGCCCCGAGCCGTGGAAGGCGGGCTACGTGCAGCCCAGCCGCCGGCCGAAGGACGGCCGCTACGGCGACAACCCGAACCGGCTGCAGCACTACTACCAGTACCAGGTCGTCCTGAAGCCGGCTCCGGCCGACATCCTCGATCTGTACCTCGGCTCGCTCGAGGCGCTCGGCTTCGATCTGAAGGCGAACGACATCCGCTTCGTCGAGGACGACTGGGAGAACCCGACGCTCGGCTGCTGGGGCCTGGGCTGGGAGGTGTGGCTCAACGGCATGGAAGTCACCCAGTTCACGTACTTCCAGCAGGTCGGCGGCATCGACTGCCGGCCGATCACCGGCGAGATCACGTATGGCCTCGAGCGCCTCGCGATGTACCTGCAGGGCGTGGACAACGTCTTCGACCTGGTCTGGACCGAAGGTCTGACCTACCGCGACGTCTACCACCAGAACGAGGTCGAGCAAAGCACCTACAACTTCGAGCACAGCGACGTCGGCTTCCTGCTGCAGGCCTTTGCCGCGCACGAGGCGCAGAGCACGAAGCTGATGGACGCGCAGCTCGCGCTGCCGGCCTACGAGCAGCTGCTCAAGGCGGCGCACACCTTCAATTTGCTCGACGCGCGCGGCGCGATCAGCGTCACCGAGCGTGCCGCTTACATCGGCCGCATCCGGGTGCTGGCGCGCGCCGTCGCGCAGAGCTATCTGGACAGCCGCGCGCGGCTCGGCTTTCCGATGGCGCCGCGCGCCTGGGCCGATGAGGTGCAGGCGCAGCTCGAGAAGGCGGCCCAGGCATGACGGCCGGCACGAAGAACCTGCTTGTCGAGCTGTTCGTCGAGGAGCTGCCGCCGAAGGCGCTGAAGGCGCTCGGCGAGGCGTTCGCGGCGATCCTCGCGCGCGAGCTGCACGCGCAGGGGCTGGCCGGCGCGCATTCGGCGCTGACGCCGTATGCGACGCCGCGCCGGCTGGCGGTGCACATCTCCGGCATCGCGGCGCAGGCCGACGACAAGGCCGTTTCGCACAAGCTGATGCCGGTTGCGGTCGGCATCGGCGCTGACGGCAATGCGACCCCGGCGCTGCTGAAGAAGCTCGCCGCGCTCGGCGCCGACGCGAGCGTCGTGCCGGCGCTCGCGCGCCGCGTCGATGGCAAATCGGAGACGCTCTTTCTCGACAGCATCGCACCCGGCGCGATGCTCGCCGCCGGCCTGCAAAAGGCGCTCGACGCCGCGATCGCCGGGCTGCCGATCCCGAAGCTGATGCAGTACCAGCTCGCCGACGGCTGGACGAGCGTGCAGTTCGTGCGCCCGGCGCACGGTCTCGTCGCGCTGCACGGCGCGGACGTCGTGTCGGTCGCCGCGCTCGGCCTTGCCGCCGGGCGCCAGACGCGCGGCCATCGCTTCGAGGCGCAGATCGACCCCGTCGTGCTGCAGGACGCCGACCACTATGCGCGCCAGCTCGAGGAGCAGGGCGCGGTCGTCGCGAGCTTTGCCGCGCGGCGCAGCGATATCGCGCGCCAGCTGCAGCTTGCGGCGTCGAAGGAGGGCCTCGCGGTCATCGACGACGACGCGCTGCTCGACGAAGTGACGGCGCTGGTCGAGCGGCCGAACGTGCTCGTCTGCGGCTTCGAGGCCGAGTTCCTTGCCGTGCCGCCCGAGTGTCTGATCCTGACGATGAAGGCGAACCAGAAATACTTCCCGCTGCTCGATGGCGCCGGCGCGCTGACGAACCGCTTCCTCGTCGTCAGCAATATCCGCCCCGACGATGCGAGCCGCGTGATCGAGGGCAACGAGCGCGTTGTTCGCCCGCGCCTGGCCGACGCCAAATTCTTCTTCGACCAGGACAGGAAGCGCACGCTCGAATCGCGCGTCGCCGCGCTCGACGGTGTCGTCTATCACGGCAGGCTCGGCAGCCAGGGCGAGCGCATGCGGCGCGTGCGCACGATCGCGCGCGAGATCGCAGCGCAGCTCGGCGGTGCCGGCGCCGCGGCGCTCGCCGACCGCGCCGCGCTGCTCGCGAAGGCCGACCTGCTGACCGACATGGTCGGCGAGTTCCCTGAGCTGCAGGGCACGATGGGCGGCTACTACGCGCGCAACGACGGCGAGCCCGACGAGGTTGCGTTCGCGATCGAGGATCACTACCGGCCGCGCTTTGCCGGCGATGCGCTGCCGCGCAGCGCGACCGGCATCGCGCTTGCCCTCGCCGACAAGCTCGAGACGATCGCCGGCCTGTTCGGCATCGGCCAGGTGCCGACCGGCGACAAGGACCCGTTCGCGCTGCGCCGCCATGCGCTGGGCGTCGTGCGCATGCTCGTCGAGCGCGACCTGCCGCTCGCGATCCGGCCGCTGATCGAAACCGCATTCGAGGCCTTCGGCGCGGCGCACGGCCAGTCGCAGTCCGAGGTCGGCGCGTTCATCCACGAACGGCTGGTCGGCTACCTGCGCGAGTCGGGCTACGGCGCGAAGGAAGTCGATGCCGTCACTGCGCTGCAGCCCGAGCGCTGGGGCGACCTGCCCAGGCGCCTGGCCGCAGTGCGCGCCTTCGCGCAGATGCCGCAGGCGGCGCCGCTCGCGGCGGCGAACAAGCGCGTCGGCAATATCCTGAAGAAGTCCGACGCCGCCGCCGCGCCGGCCATCGACGTATCGCTGCTGAACGAGCCGGCCGAAGGCGCATTGCACGCCGCGCTCGAGCGGGTGCAGCCGCAAGCCGACGCCGACTTCGAGCGCGGCGAATATGCCGCGTCGCTGCAGGCGCTCGCGGCGCTGAAGGAGCCGGTCGATGCCTTCTTCGACGCCGTGATGGTGAACGCCGACGATGCGAAGCTGCGCGCCAATCGCCTCGCGCTGCTCGCCCGGCTGCACGCGGCGATGAACCGCGTCGCCGACCTGTCGAGGCTCGCCGCATGAGCCGCGAAAGAGGGGCCCCGCGCAGCGGGGATCGAAGCGAGCGAATGCGGCGCGCTGCCGACCGCGCCAGTGTGCCGCGGCTGGCGGAATGACGGGAGGCAGCCGCGTGAACCCGAACCTCAAGCTCGTCATCCTCGACCGCGACGGCACGATCAACGAGGATCACGACTACTACGTGAAGTCGGTCGACGAATGGGTGCCGCTGCCCGGCGCGCTCGAAGCAATCGCGCGGCTGAACCACGCCGGCTGGCACACGGTGGTGGCGAGCAACCAGTCGGGCATCGGCCGCGGCCTCTTCGACATGGCCTCGCTCAATGCGATGCACGCGAAGATGAACCGCCTGCTGCTGCAACTGGGCGGCCGCATCGACGCCGTCTTCTTCTGCCCGCATGCGCCGGACGAAGGTTGCGACTGCCGCAAGCCGCTGCCCGGCCTGCTGCAGCAGATCGGCGAACGCTACGGCGTCGACCTCGCGCAGGTGCCGATGGTCGGCGATTCGCTGCGCGACATGCAGGCCGCCGTCGCGGCGGGTTGCCAGCCGCATTTCGTCGCCAGCGGCAAGCATCGCGGCGACGATGTGCTGGCCGTCGCCCGCTTGCTCGAGGGGGTGCCCGGCGTGCATGTGCACGCCGACCTCGCGGCGTTCGCCGAGGCGCTGATCCAGTCCGAGCGCGCGGCGCGCGCCGCGGCGCGCCGTCCACCGTCGGGCTTCGGCCCTCTGGAGTGACCCCAGATTCGGCAGTTGACCGCTTTACACCGCTGGCGACACCACATGAACACTGACGATAGCGCCCACGACCGCCTTCACCGCTGGGGTGAGAGCGCTACGCACCCGATCGAGCCGCGCTGCGACGCGCTGGCTGCGTTGCTCCTCCTCGCGAGCATGAGCCCGCAGCGTCCAGCCCAGGCGAAGCGCAGGGCAAGCCTGCGCTTGGTCTCGCCGGCACGCCGCAGCGCGGCCCGCTCGGGCCCGTCCAACGGCCGAATCTAGAGTGACGGCTTTGGCCGCGTCGGCGCTGCGCTCGGCGTTGTTCGTGCTGTGGATGGGGGTCACGGTGGTGCCGTGGGCGCTCGCGGTCGTCGTTGCCTCGATCTTCGTGCGCGGCAATCCGATCTACTGGATGTGCATCGCCTGGGTGCGCACCGCGATGTGGGGCTGCCGCACGATCTGTGGCGTCGTGCCCCGCGTGCGCGGGCTCGAGAACCTGCCGACGAAAGCCGACGCGACGGCAGCGGTCATCCTGCTGTCCAAGCATCAGTCGACGTGGGAGACCTTCTATTACCCGAGCCTGATGTCGCACCCGCTCGCCTACGTCTTCAAGCGTGAGCTGCTCTACGTGCCGTTCTTCGGCTGGGCGATGGCGCGCATGGACATGATCCATATCGACCGCAGCAAGCGCACCGAAGCCTTCGCCCGCGTCGCCGCGCAAGGCGCGAAGCTGATGGCGCGCGGCCACTGGATCATCATGTTTCCGGAAGGCACGCGCATTGCGCGCGGCTGCAAGGGCAGCTACAAGGCGGGCGGCGCGCGCCTCGCGGTGGATACCGGCCGGCCCGTCGTGCCGATCGCCGTCGCGTCGGCGAAATGCTGGCCGCGCAAGACCTTCCTGATCCGCCCCGGCGTCGTCGATGTCTCGATCGGCGCGCCGATCGAGTCCGTCGGCCGCAAGCCCGACGAACTGATGCACGAGGTGGAAACCTGGATCGAGACCGAGATGCGCCGCCTCGACCCCGCGGCGTATACCGACGCGCCGGCAGCGGCCACCGCCTGAAGCGAATGCCCCGCCGCATCGAGCTTGCGAACCCGCTGCAACTCGGGTTGTTCGACGCCGTGGCGCAGGCGGATGCCGAAGTCGACCCGGCCGCGCCGCCGGCGGCCGACGCCACGCCTGTGTGGCCCGCACCGGCTGCGCAAGAACCGCGTCCTCTTGCACGCGCGCAACGCGAAGTGCTGCTCGGCGCGCAGCGCGTCGGCTACGCACTGCGCCGCTCGCGCCGGCGCAGCATCGGCTTCGCGATCGGCGCCGAGGGGCTGACCGTTTCGGCGCCGCGCTGGGTCGGGCAGGCCGACATCGAGGCCGCGCTGCGCGAGAAGGCAGCCTGGATATTGCGCAAGCTCGCCGAGCAGCGCGAACGCGAACGGCGCGTGCAGGCCGCGCGCATCGTCTGGCGTGACGGCGCGACGCTGCCCTTCCTCGGCGCGACGCTCGTCGTCGTCCTCGATCCGCGCTGTGCCGTGCAGCCGGGCGGCGTGATGCTGAATGCCGCTGAAGCTGCATTGCCCGGCGGGCGCGCGCTGCGTGTCGGGCTGGCGCACGACGCGACGCCGCAGCAGATCCGCGACGCCGTGCAGAGCTGGCTGCAACGCCAGGCGCGCCGCATCTTCGAAGAGCGGTGCCGGCACTTCGCCGCGCTGCTCGGCGTGCAGTGGCGTCGCCTCGCGCTCAGCTCGGCGCAGACGCGCTGGGGCAGCGCGAGCGCCGACGGCTCGGTGCGCCTGAACTGGCGTCTGGTGCACTTCTCGATGCCGACGATCGACTACGTCGTCGCCCACGAACTCGCCCACCTGCGCCACATGGACCACAGCCCGCGGTTCTGGGATGTGGTGCGCTCCGTCGTCCCCGACATGGATCGCGCGCGCGGCGTGCTGCGAAGCGAGGTGCTGCCGGTGTTCGAATAGAGTTGCGCGCCGGTTCGGGCCGGCGGCGCCGCTGCGCTGCCCGAGCGCGTCGGCGCGATGCTTGCCGCAAGCCGGATTCGCCGCCCGGTTGCGACCAGCGCGCGCCGCCGCGCAAGCGCTGCGATTTCATCCGCGTTGCGCGATGATCGCGCTGCCGGTGACGCCCGGCGGTTGCTGGACGGGTGGTTCCCTGCGGGCGCGCCAGGCAGACATCGACCACCAGCCTGAAGCCATGCGAATGCCCAAGCGCTTCCCGCTGGCCACGGCTGCGTTCGCTGCGGTGGTGGCCGGCGTCGTGGCCCTCGGCTGTGCGTCGCGCGAGGTGCGGGTCGCCGTACCGCGCATCGAAGACGGCGACGGCTGGCGGCTGGCGGCAGGCTGCCAGGTTCGAAAGTTCGGTCTGCTCACAGACGCGGATTGCGACACCCTCGGCACCGAGGGCATCGCGATTCAGATCACGAGAGTTCGTGCCGTGCATCCGCAGCCGCGCGAGGACGGCCGCAGCACGATAGGCATCGAGTTGCTCGCCGATCGCGGCGCGTGGTCCTTTGCATCACCGTTCGTCGAACTTCTGGTGGGCGGCCGGCGCCATGCGCCCTCGGACCTCGATGAGGTCATCGTCTTCGTGAAAGAGGGCCGGTCATTGCCCGAGCGGCTCGAGCCGCGTCGACAACAATACCCGTTGCCGCCGGGCGAGAAGCGATTCTTCAGGTTGCGGTTCGATGTCCCGCAGGACGAACTGAGAGACGGTTTTGGGTTGCGAATCACGGGATTGCAAAGAGAAGGCGAGGCCGTGCGGGTGCCGGTCCTGCGGTTCAGGTTCGAGTAGTGTGGATGCATGGCAAACGTCGTGGCCGCGTCAAGGCCCCCGATGAGAGGAAGAGCGTTGCGTGCCCGACCGCTTGTCGCCGCCGATGATTCGGCCGGTCGCCGCGCGCGCCTGGTGCTGCAAGCGAACGCCGGCATGAGTTTTCATCATTCGGCGGGGATGCTGGTCGAAGCTTGGCAAGCGGGGAGCAGCGGAGTCTTCCGAGTCGAGCCGAAGCTTCAGCGCCGCGTCTCGGGCGGCAATTTCGGCCATGACTGAACGCCCGGCGGACCAAGGTCGCGCCGAGATGGCAGCGGCGGCGCCTGCGGGTCGATCGGATGGCGCCAACGCCCCCGTCGGCATTGCGCCCGGTGACGAAGCGGGCCGTGCCGCGCGGCGCGGTCGCTATCGCACCGACATTCAAGCCCTGCGCGGCATTGCGGTGCTGTTGGTGGTTTTCTATCACCTCGGCTGGTTCGGCCTGGACGGAGGCTACCTTGGCGTGGACATGTTCTTCGTCGTCTCCGGCTACGTGATCACGCAGTTGATCCGAAGCCGTGTCGCAGCCGGAGCCTTCAGCGTGCGCGAGTTCTACTGGCGCCGCGCCTGGCGCCTGCTGCCGGCGCTGCTTGCCACGCTGGCGGCGAGCGCGGTGGCGGCGCGCTGGCTGCTCACCGAGATCGACCTGCGGGCATTTGCCGACCAGGGGCTGGGCGCGCTGTTCCTCGTCGCCAACGTCGTGCTTTGGCGCCAGGGGGGCTATTTCGATGCGCCGGCAGTGATGAAGCCGCTGCTGCATCTGTGGTCGCTCAGCATCGAGCAGCAGTTCTATCTGCTGTTCCCGTGGCTGTTCATTGCGGCGGCCGCTCGACGCGTGTTTGTCTGGCTGGCGCTGGCCAGCGGCATCAGCTTCGCGCTCGCGCTGTGGCTGGCCGTGCGCGCGCCGGAGGCGGGCTTTTACCTGCTGAGCGCCCGCATCTGGGAGTTCGGCTTGGGCGCGCTGGCCGCGGCCGCGGCAAGCGGGGGCGCGCCGTCACGCCGGCCGGGGCCGGCGTTTTCGATGCTGGCGCTGGGTGCGCTGCTGCTGGCTGCCCTGAGGCCGTTCGGCCCTTGGCCTCCGGTCGCCGCGGCGCTGCTGGTCTGCGTCGCCACGGCGGCGCTGCTGCGCTGGCCGAGCCGCTGGCTGGCGCAGGGTGCCGTCGCACGCTTGCTCGCCGCGTGCGGCACGATTTCGTACTCGCTCTATCTTGTGCACTGGCCGTTGCTGGCCTTCTATCGCCACTACAGCTTCAGCGAGGTGCTTGCGCCGGGCGAAACGGTTGGCCTGTTCGTTGTGTCGATCCTGCTGGCCGTGGCCCTGTATGCCGGCGTCGAGCGCACGCTGCGGCGCACGCCGCCAACGGCGCTGCGACGGTTCGGCGTGCTGGGCGTCTCGGTCCTGTTGCTGATGCTGTGGTGCGGCGCCGCCAGGGCGCAGACCGACGCGCGTTCCATCGACTGGGCCAGCGAGCGCCGGCCCAATCACGGCTTGGCCATCGAGTGCGAATACGACGGCAGCTTCGAACTCCGGCCGGGCTGCATGACGACCCCGCACCCCAAGCTGCTGGTGTGGGGGGACAGCGTCGCGATGCAGTACGTGGCCGGGCTGACCGACGGTTTGGCGGCGCGGCACGGGCTGGTGCAGGCCACGATGAGCACCTGCGGTCCGCTGCTCGGCGTTGCACCGGTCTACAGCGGCCGCCTGGGCGAAGACTGGGCTCGGCGCTGCATTGCCTTCAACGATTCGGTATTCGCCTGGCTGTCCAGACAGCCTGGCATCACGCATGTGCTGCTGTCGGCGCGCTTTCTCGACTATGTCGAGTCGGGGCAGCAACTGCTTACGCGCCAGGGGCTGCGGCCGCAGGCGCTCGTCTTCGCCCGGCCACTCCTCGCGGCGACGGTGGAGCGCTTGCGCGGCGCTGGCAAGACCGTGGTGATCCTGGCGCCGCCGCCGGAGGAAGGATTCGACGTCGGCGCCTGCACCGAGCGGCTGTCGCGCGGCAAGTCGATCGGCAGGCGAAGCAGTTGCGATATCGAGCGCCGTGCCTACGAAACCTTGCAGCGCGACGCCATCGCCTTGCTGCGTTCGGCGCCGGCGCCGGTGCTGTGGCCCGGCGATCTGCTCTGCGACGCAGCGCGCTGCGCGGTCTCGATCGATCGATGGCCGATCTACCGCGATGCCGCGCATTTTTCGTATCGCGGCTCGGTGCTGTTCGCGCGCCACTTCGATCTGGCGCGCAAGGTGCTGCCGTGAGACGCGAGCGCGGCGTCGGGTGCGTGGCCGGGCAAGCCGCCGATAGAGATCGCCGCCGATGATGCGGCGCCGGGCTCAGCGGCGTTCGCCGACGGCGGCGGCGCGCTTGCTGGCCGCAGGCGGCGCGGTCGCGCCCGATTCGGTCCACGCTGCCGGCACCTGATCGGCGCTCGTGCGCGCCGGGCCGTTCGGGTGGCCGGCCTGCTCGGGGACGAGCTGGCTGACGGCGGCCGGATGCGGCGGGCGCAGGTGGGTCAGTTCTTCGGCGATCTGCGCCGCCGACGCCGGGCGGCCGGCGACGGTGGGGCGGATGCCGGGGCTGGCCGCGAGCTCGTCGGGGCTGGGCATGCGCGGCGAGAAATTCTGCGCGTCGGCGAGCGGCCAGTACAGGCGGTAGACGTTGTGCTGGCGCGCCAGGTCGTCGAGGATCGCGCGCGGCTTCATGGTCGGCATCGCGGCCGACAGCAGCCGGATGCGCGTGCTGTCGATGCGGCGCACGATGTGATAGGTGCTGAGCTGGTCCGGGTGCATCAGGCCGGCGGCCTGCAGCAGTTCCTTCAGCGCGTGCAGCGTGTTGGCGTGGTATTGCGCGACGCGCGGCGCCTTGTCGCCGACGACCAGCGCGCGCTGGCGCAGCGGGTCCTGCGTCGTGATACCGGTCGGGCAGCGCCCCGTGTGGCAGACCTGCGCCTGGATGCAGCCGAGCGCCATCATGAAGCCGCGCCCCGAGTTGCACCAGTCGGCGCCGAGCGCGAACATGCGCGCGAGGTCGAACGAGTTGATGACCTTGCCCGCCGCGCCGATCTTGACGCGCTCGCGCAGGCCGACGCCGATCAGCGTGTTGTGGACGAGGTTGAGCCCCTCCTGCACCGGCGAGCCCATGTGGTCGGCGAACTCGACCGGCGCGGCGCCGGTGCCGCCCTCGGCGCCGTCGACGGTGATGAAGTCGGGCGTGATGTCGGTCTCGAGCATCGCCTTGACGATGCCGAACCACTCCCAGATGTGGCCGATGCACAGCTTGAAGCCGGTCGGCTTGCCGCCCGAGAGCTCGCGCAGCCGGGCGACGAAGCGCATCAACTCGATCGGCGTCGAGAATGCGCTGTGCGACGATGGCGAGACGCAATCCTTGCCGACCGGAATGCCGCGCGCGGCGGCGATCTCGACCGTCACCTTCGCGCCCGGCAGCATGCCGCCGTGGCCGGGCTTGGCGCCCTGGCTGATCTTGATCTCGACCATCTTGACCTGCGGGTCGCGCACCTGCTCGGCGAAGCGCTCGGCATTGAACGTGCCGTCCGCGCTGCGGCAGCCGAAATAGCCCGAGCCGATCTCCCAGATCAGGTCGCCGCCGTGCTCGCGGTGGTAGCGGCTGATGCCGCCTTCGCCGGTATCGTGCGCGAAGCCGCCGATCTTCGCGCCCAGGTTGAGCGCGCCGATCGCGTTGGCCGAGAGTGCGCCGAAGCTCATCGCCGAGATATTGAAGACGCTCGCGCTGTAGGGCTGCGTGCACGGCGACGCGCCCGCCGCCGGCGCATCCGGCCGGCCGCCGATCCAGATGCGAAAGTCGTGCGACGGGATCAGCGTCGTGTGCAGCGAATGGTTGATCCACTCGTAGCCCTTGGCGCCGACGTCGAGCTTGGTGCCGAAGGGCTGCACGTCGGGCACGCCCTTGGCCCGCTGGTAGACGACCGAGCGCTGTGCGCGCGAGAACGGCTCGGCCTCGACGTCGCCCTCGATGAAGTACTGGCGGATCTCGGGGCGGATGAACTCGAACAGGAAGCGCAGGTGGCCGAGGATCGGATAGTTGCGCAGGATCGCGTGGCGCGTCTGCAGCAGGTCGCGCACGCCAAGCGCCGTCAGCGCGCCGAACAGCAGCACGAAGAACAGGCCGCGGCCGAAGACGACGAGCGCGAACAGCGCCAGCAGCATCGCAAGCACGCAGAAGGCCAGCGTGCTGAAGCGCACGCTGTTGGCGAAGGTGACGCGCTGTGTCATCGTCGAACTCCGTCGAGAATCGTTGCTGGGTGCGGCGGATATCCGCGGCGCGCGGCGCGGCGGGTGCGCGCCGGCGGCAGTATCGCGCGATTCCGCGTCCGGCATGCGCGGAGTAACCGGGGCACGGCTCCGAGGGTGCGGACCTTCCCGGTCAGGCCGACGCGAACCGGAAAACGCCGTCGGCACCGGCGATGCGGCGCAGCTTGCCGGCGAACCACAGCCCGTGCAGGTGCGCGATCGCCTCGCCCAGCGCGAAGGTGAGCTGGTGCAGGTCGAGCTTGCGCCTGAAGAGGATGGGCACGATCTCGGCCGCGCTGCGCGGCTGCTCGGCGCAGGCGGCGAGCACGTCGGCGAAGCGCGCATCGTGATGCTCGCGCAACTGGTCGATCCGGCGCGCGAGGCCGGTGAACGGCCGGCCGTGCGAAGGCAGCACGAGGGTCGCCTCGGGCAGCGGCCGCAGCTTCTCGATCGACGCCAGGTAGAGCGTCAGCGGATCGGCCTCGGGCTCGAGGTCGATCACCATCACATTGGTCGAGATGCGCGGCAGCACCATGTCGCCCGAGATCAGCACGCCGAGTCCGGCGCAGTGCAGCGCGATGTGCTCCGGCGCGTGGCCGTAGCCGGCGATGCAGCGCCATTCGTGATCGCCGATCGCGAGCCGGTTGCCGTCCATCAGGCGGCGGTAGCACGCCGGCACGGCGGGCACCATCGACGCGTAGTAGCTCGAGCGCGCGCGCACCCTGGCGATCGATTCAGGATCCGCCAGGCCGTGGCGCATGAAGTGCGCCGCCGCGAGTTCGCCGCCGAAGGTCAGCGTGCTCGCACTCGCGAGCCGCGCCGCGCTGTAGTCGCTCGCGCTGATCCAGAGCCGGCAGTCGCGGCCGCTTTCGCTCCAGCGCTGCGTCAGCCAATGCGCCAGGCCCATGTGGTCGGGGTGCATGTGGGTCACGATCACGCGCAGCACCGGCAGGCCGTCGAGCTCGCTGGCGAAGATCTCTTCCCACGCCGCCATCGTCTGCGCATTCGTGATGCCGCAATCGACGATCGTCCAGCCTTCGACGCCGTCCTGACGGTCGCGCAGCAGCCACAGGTTGATGTGGTCGAGTTCGAACGGCAGCAGCATGCGCGCCCAGCGCACGCCGAGGGCGATTTCGATCGTCTTGCCGAGCGCCGGCAATCGCTCGCCCAGCGGGTAGCCGAGTTCTGCTTCTTTGGGATTGGCCATTGTTAGACTTCGGGTTCGCGTCGGTACCGGTTTCAGTGTAGCCATGATCGCCCGCGTCGATGCCCGGCATGCGCCCCGCGCATGGGGTGTCGTCGCAGCGGCCCCGGCGCGAGGCCCGACCGAACCGGAGACGACTTGCAGAACGCAGCCCACACCCGTCACGCCCACCCCGGCTTCGAGCAGCGGGTGCGCGACTCGTTCGCGCGCCAGGCGGCGATGACGACGCTCGGCGCGAGCCTGGGTGCGATCGAGGCCGGGCGCGTCGAGGTCTTGATGACGCACCGCGCCGAACTCACCCAGCAGCACGGCTTTGTGCACGCCGGGATGGTCGCCGCGGCGCTCGACTCGGCGTGCGGCTATGCCGCCTTCACGCTGATGCCCGACGATGCGGCGGTGCTGACGATCGAATTCAAGATCAACCTGCTGGCGCCGGCGCGCGGGCCGCACTTTCGCTTCGAAGGCCATGTCGTCAAGCCCGGCCGCACGATCAATGTCGTCGACGGGCGCGCGCTGCAAAGCGACGCCGACGCCAGCAACGAATCGCTCGTCGCGACGATGACCGCGACGGTCATGACGGTGCGCGGCCGCGAGTCGCTGCGCCACTGAAGACCACCGACAGGAGACGCACCATGAATCTGCCCGGCCTCGACTTTCAACTCGGCGAGGATATCGACGCGCTGCGCGACGCGGTGCGCGCCTTCGCCGAGGCCGAGATCGCGCCGCGCGCGGCGCAGGTCGACGCGAGCGATCAGTTCCCGATGGATCTGTGGCGCAAGATGGGCGCGCTCGGCGTGCTCGGCATCACCGTCGGCGAGGAATACGGCGGCGCGAATATGGGCTATCTGGCGCACATGATCGCGATGGAGGAGATCTCGCGCGCGTCGGCGTCGGTCGGCCTCTCGTACGGTGCGCACAGCAACCTGTGCGTGAACCAGATCAAGAGGAACGGCAACGAGGCGCAGAAGAAGAAATACCTGCCGAAGCTGATCAGCGGCGAGCACGTCGGCGCGCTCGCGATGAGCGAGCCGGGCGCCGGGTCGGACGTGATCTCGATGAAGCTCAGGGCCGAGGAGAAGGGCGGCATCTACGTCCTCAACGGCACCAAGATGTGGATCACGAACGGCCCCGACGCCGACACCATGGTCGTCTACGCGAAGACCGATCCGCAGATGGGCGCGCGCGGCGTCACCGCCTTCATCGTCGAGAAGGGCATGAAGGGCTTCTCGACGGCGCAGAAACTCGACAAGCTCGGCATGCGCGGCAGCCACACCGGCGAGATGGTGTTCGACAACGTCGAGGTGCCGGCCGAGAACGTGCTCGGTGCGGTGGGCGGCGGCGCCAAGGTGCTGATGAGCGGGCTCGACTACGAACGCGCGGTGCTCGCCGCCGGGCCGGTCGGCATCATGCAGGCGGTGCTCGATGCCGTCGTGCCCTATACCCACGACCGCAAGCAGTTCGGCCAGAGCATCGGCGAGTTCCAGCTCATCCAGGGC
>OEIU01000317.1_pt1 | contig 48005 bp, 44 predicted proteins | sample 1539221 | NCBI WGS metagenome assembly OEIU01 (sample SAMN03792071, study PRJEB22550) | activated sludge metagenome | feature: wastewater treatment plant; material: activated sludge; isolation source: Wastewater treatment plant of a petroleum refinery complex | place: Argentina: Zarate | collected... | reverse complement strand
ATGATGAGCTGGTGGATCCATTACTTGAAAAAGTTAAAGCGATTGACAAAGAAGCTGAAGAACAAGGTATTCATGCCTTTGTTTGGAATATCGAGAAAATGATATAGTTATAAATAAAATTTTAGAATCTCTAATTAAATTGATTCTGGTTCAATAATCATTTTCTTTATTTCTCAAGAATAAAGGTTGATTGTTATGATTTATGTCATACTTGTAATCACTTACTTTCTTTAAATATTATAGTATCCTTATGTTTCGGTATTAAAACGATAACATCATGAACTTAGCAATTATTGGTGCAGGTGAAAGTTCCCGTCTTAAAGCTGAAGGGCTTAAAATATCAAAGCACCTTATTGAACTAAACGGGGAACATCTGATCGAAAGAATAATTCGAATTGGACGTGAAAATGGTTTAAAAAAAGTGTTTTGTATTATTAACTCTCACGAACCTGAGCTGAAAGAATATCTTTTAACCAATGACTTCCGCATTCCATTGAAGCTTATTGTACAGGATACCGAAAGCTCAATGCACAGCTTATTTGCATTATCTCCACATCTAACCAAAGAACCATTTTGTTTAGCTACAACCGATTCCGTTTTTTTGGAAAATGAGTTTACTGACTTCATTAATTATTGCATCTCTAATCAAAACGCAGATGGGACGCTTGCAGTTACCCAATTTATTGATGACGAAAAACCGCTTTGTGTTGATTTAGACAACCAGAATAATATCACAAAATTTAGCGATGTAAAAGATGGATTTGGCTGGGCAACCGGCGGAATCTATTATTTCTCTCCTAGAATTTTTGAAGAAATGCCTTTCGCATTAGCCACAGGGGTAACAAGATTAAGAAATTTTTTGCGTTTACTGATTGATAATGATTACAAACTAAAAGCATTCCCCTTTTCAAAAATTATAGATGTTGATCATGTAAGTGATATAAAAATTGCTAAGGAATTTTTATCCGATCACTCAGCAAAAAATCAGGAGAGGAAATAAAGTGACTCGTTTCCAAAAAATGATATTTGGTTTGCAGGAGTTTTCTCTTTTAATCAAAGATATATTTGCTCATCTCGGATCAGTAAAAGATAATTGGAGTGAAACTATCCAGGAAATGTACTTGATAGGCACTAAATCTTTTTTCCTGATTTTCCTTGGCGGATTATTTACAGGTATTATTCTTGCGATTGAAACCGGGCATCAGTTGGAAACTTTTGGAGCAACGGCGTGGATTGCCAAAACGGTTTCTCTCGGTATGGTTCGTGAGCTTGGACCTGTAATTGCGGGATTATTACTTGCTGCACGCACAGGTGCTAAAAACACATCTGAATTAGGCGCAATGCAACTAAGCGAACAAATTGATGCTTTAAGAGCTTTCGGTGCAAGTCCGATTGAAAAATTAGTTATACCCCGAACAATAGCGGCGCTTGTAATGTTTTTGCCTCTTACATTAATCGCTGATATTGTTGGAATTTTAGGGGGGATGTTAGTTTCCAACCAAACTTTTCATAGTGATATTTCCGTTTTTTGGAACACTGCAGTTACATCATTAAAAATGAAAGATCTTTTTGTCGGATTTTTAAAACCGATTTTCTTTGGATTCTTTATTGCTACAATCAGTTGTTACTTTGGTTTAACTACAAAGGGCGGCACGACCGGATTGGGTAAAAACACAATTAACGCAGTGGTTTATTCTTCGGCTTTGATTTTGGTTATTGATTTTATTTTTACAAAAGTTGTTTGGGAGTTGTTATAATTATTTATGATTGAATTAAAAAACATATCAATCACATTAAACGATAACGTAATTCTTGATGATGTTACGCTTAGTATTGAAATGGGAATGAATACAATTGTTTTGGGACCAAGCGGCGCGGGTAAAAGTTCTATCCTAAAAATTATTTTAGGACTTTGGAAACCTGACAATGGGGAAATCATTTTCGAGGGGAAAAATATTTGCAAAATGACAGATGATGAAATTCTACAATTACGCAAAAAGGTTGGAATGGTTTTTCAGGGTAATGCACTTTTTGATTCTCTGACGGTTGCGGAAAATATTCTTTATTTTTTGCCTGATAAAAAGAAATTATCCCAGAATGAACTTCAACTAAAAATTGAAGAGCTTCTCTCTTTTGTCAATCTTTCTGGAACAGAAAATTTATATCCCGAAGAACTTAGTGGTGGTATGAAAAAAAGAGTTGCCATCGCCCGTGCACTTGCTTTCAATCCTCAGGTTGTTCTATTTGATGAACCAACAACGGGACTCGATCCTATCAACACAGAATCCGTTTTAGAGCTAATTGAAAAATTAAAACAAAATGGAACCACGTCTGTTGTAGTCACACACATTTTAGATGATGCAATTGAAGTTGGTGATAATTTTATTGTTATCAATGAAGGCAAAATTGCTGAAGCAGGCAGTTTGGAAAAAATACTTAGATCAAAAAATCCTTTTGTGCAGGAATTTTTTAAAAGATTTATTGAAGAAAATCATAATCCATTTATTAGGATATCAAAAGAGGTTAATAAATGACGAATAAGGATACCAGGAAGTTTAAATTAAAAGTTGGATATACGGTTTTTGTTGGTTTAGTAATATTTTTTCTTTTTATCATAATGGTAGGTACAGAAGGATATTATTTTTCAAAGACTTATAATCTTAACCTTTTGGTAAAATCAACTGAAGGATTAATTGAAGGTGGTAAAGTATCACTTGGCGGATTAAAAATCGGACAGATTGATAAAATAGAATTTACAACTGTTAATAATGAAAACCTTGTAAAAATAAAACTCGCATTACTTAAAAAATATTCCTCACAAATAACAGTTAACTCTTTTGCAAAGATCGAGACAAGTGGTTTGCTTGGCGACAAGCTAATCAATATCTCACTCGGCAATCCATCGGAAAGGGCTCTGAATGAGGGAGAATACTTACCTGTAAAAGAATCTCTTTCATTGGAAAGTTTATCAGATAAAATTGAACCGCTTGTGAATAACATTAACGGCTTGGCCTCTAATCTCAAAACAATTACCGATACGATTAAAGACGGAAATGGAAGTATTGGAAAATTAATGTTCGGTTCAGAAGCAACAAAAAAACTGACTTTGATTTTAAGAAACCTTGAATCATTTACACAAAGCATAAATAAACAAGACAATACTATTGGTAAGTTAGCACACGATGACGAACTGTATAATAATCTATCTTCTCTGACTAAAAATTTGAAAAATGTTGTCGATTCAATAAAGTCCGGTAAAGGAACACTTGGTAAATTGGTTAGTAACGATTCGCTTTATACTAATCTAAATGAGCTGACTCATAAACTGAATAAAGCTTCGGAATCTTTAAATAGTGATTCGACCTTAGTTGGAGGACTCTTAAATGATAAGCAAGGATATAAAAAATTATCATCACTTTTAGATGAGTTGAACAAATTGATTAAAGATATTAAAGAAGATCCGGGAAAGTATATCAATCTTTCCATCTTTTAAAAAGGAAAATTAAATATGTTGCAAATAGCTGGTGTAAGAAGAGAACAATTATACTCGCCTAATCACGTTGGAAATGATGCTATGATTTTTATGAAAACCGTAGAACATCTAACTGAATTAGGAGCCGATGTAAAAATTTATGAGGAACAGGACCTGGGGAAAATAGAAATTAAAGAACCATTTATTTTTTCAATGGCGCAAGGAGTTGAAGGAACGGAAATATTATTACAGATGGAAAAACAAGGAAAATTTATTATCAATTCTCCACAAGGTTCAATCAACAGTTATCGCTCCAATATGGTAAAGATCTTACCCGAAAAAGGAATTCCATTCCCAAAAAGTTTAATTGTATCCATTGATGAAAAAGACAAAATAAAATTTGAAGATTTTAATGCACGTAAAATCTGGATTAAACGCGGTGATGTTCACGCCGTTCATAGAGAAGATGTTACATTGGTTTATTCTGAAGATGAAAGAAAAAATATTTTTCGTGAATTTGAAAAAAGAGGCATAACAGAAGTTGTTCTTCAAGAACATTTAGATGGAGATGTTATAAAGTTTTATGCAATAGTTGGTTCTCCACTATTCCATTGGTATTATTTAAACGGCGTTAATCACACTCCGTTTGATAAAGACAAGCTTGTTGAATTGGCTCAAAACTCAGCAATAGCTCTAGGGCTTGATGTTTACGGCGGCGACGCTGTGGTTGCAGAAGATGGTTCGATTTCAATTTTTGATATAAATGATTGGCCAAGTTTTGCACCGGTAAGAGATGAAGCAAGCGAACAGATTGCAAAACTAATTTTTCAAAAAGTAAAAAATTTAAAACACAGTTTATCACTTAAATCTTAAAAATAATTTTAAAGGGAAGAGAGCAGAAAAATATGGAAACCTCGACTATGAAGTTTGCAAAAGTTAAAACCGATATTCCGGGACCAAAATCATTAGCATTGTTTAATGAAGAACAGAACTACATCGCACCCGGCATTCAAACAATAGCAACACGTTCTAAAATTGCAATCGAGCGTGGTGAAGGAAACTTTGTTTATGATGTTGACGGTAACAGATACATTGATTTCTTTGTAGGTGTTGGTGTTGCAAGTCTTGGATATAATCATCCGGTCTATACAAAAATGATGAAAGAACAAATTGATCACATTCACGTTGGAAGTTTTACATCCGAAAACAGAGTGAAGCTTACTAAACTTCTTTCAGAAATTGCAATTGGTGATTTAAAATGGAGTCAGTTTTACAGCGGAGGTGCGGAAGCTGTTGAAGCTGCTTTGAGAATGGCAAAATCTTATACAAAGAAAACCGAGTTCATCGGATTCTGGAATGGCTTCCACGGTAAGACTGTTGGTGTGCTTGGTTTACTTGGTGATAATTTTAAGTTTGGTCTTGGACCATTGCCAGCGGGAATTTACAACACACCTTATGCAGATTGCAGACATTGCGAATTTAAACAAACTTTTCCCGGATGTAATTGGGAATGCGTTGATCATATAAAGAAAAAAATTCGTTATGAAACTACAAACAATATTGCTGCAATTATTGTAGAACCAATTCAAGGAACTGCTGGTAATGTTGTGCCTGCGCCTGGATTTTTAAAAGAACTTAGAAAACTCGCTGATGAAATTGGTGCATTATTAATTTGTGATGAAATGATAACAGGTTTCGGCAGAACTGGAAAAATGTTTGGGACACAACACGAAGATATTGTTCCAGATATAATAACCATCGGTAAAGGATTTGGCGGAGGTTTTCCAATGACCGGTGTAATGTCTCGCAAAGAAATAATATTTGCCAAACCATTTGGAAATCCAAGCGGAAGTTCCTCCAGCTACGGCGGAAATCCATTAGCATCAACTGCTGCTTATGCAACTGTTAAAACAATTGTTGAAGAAGGATTAGTAGAAAATTCAGCAACTGTCGGTGCATTTATGCTTGAGAAGTTCAACGAAATGAAACAAAGAATTCCTATCATTGGTGATGTGCGCGGTAAAGGATTAATGATTGGAATTGAATTGGTAAAAGGAAAAGATTCAAAAGAAAAACTTGATAAGAAATATACAGAAATGGTCTTCCAGGAATGTTTGAAACGCGGACTGATTGTAATGGGTTACAATGCTGATATACGTGTTTATCCCCCGTTAATCGTTACTAAAGAAATTGCCGAAGAAGGTATTCAAATTATGGAGGAAGCATTTACTTATGTCGCTGAACAAATTAAAAATTGAAGCAACATATAAGTCTGCAGATACAGAAGAATTTCTTGATCGGATTTTTTACCGTAAAGTCGGATATGGAATGGCAGTTGCATCCAAAGCGATGGGGCTGACTCCAAATGTAATTACTTTTATCAGCATCATCTTTGGTGTTACTGCCGGACACTTATTCTATTATCAAAATACTACGATAAATTTAATTGGGGTTTTACTGTTAATTACCGCCGAAGCAATGGATGGAGCCGATGGACAGCTTGCACGATTAACCAACACTTACTCACGTTTCGGAAGAATATTTGATGGAGTTGCTGGTAATCTTATGTTCATCAGCATTTATTTACATCTATCCGCAAGATTTGTTGTTGAAGGCGGGACCGGCTGGATTTTTTTTATCGCTTTAATTTCCGGGGCAAGTCATTCATTCCAAGCGGCTATGGCAGATTTTTATAGAATTTTTTATTTATACTTTGTTCAAGGTAAGAATAAAGATATTGATGATCTTAATGAAGTAAAAGAAACTTATGCTAAACTAAGCTGGTTAAGATCTCCATTCAAAAAGTTCTTGCTTCGCGTTTACATAAACTACAGACGACAACAGAATTTGCTTGCAAAAAATGTCAGAAGTTTGTATGAATTTGTTGAGCAAAAATTTAATGGTTTGACTCCTTCCTGGTTAAGTGAAGAATACCGAAGACTGAATAAACCAATGATTAAGTATCAAAACATTTTAACGACTAATACAAGAATGATTGTTTTATTTATTACAATCTTTATGGGCAATGTACTTCATTATTTTCTTTTTGAGTTAATAATATTGAATCTTCTGCTGGTTTATTTTGTAATCAAAGAAGAAAAGATTCACGAGTATATGTTGTCTTTTGCTAAAACTAAAAAGGAATAAGCTGATGCTGAATGGTTCAATAATTGGTTTTGGAAAAATTGCAAGAACAAATCATATCGGAGCTTTTCAGTCCAAAGAATTGAAAGACATAATTGGTATAACTTCTACAGTTGAAGTTGTAGATAAGATAAGAGAAGAAAGTGAAAAAGAATATAGCTGGTTAAATTTTTATAAAACCTTAGATGAAATGTACGCAAATGAAAAAGTTGATTTCATTGATATCACTACGCCGCCTAAATATCATAAAGAAATTATTGATTGGGCTATTGAAAAAGGTTTGCACATAATCTGCGAAAAGCCATTCACACTTTCTCTCTCCGAAGCTAAAGAGCTTTATAAAAAATTAAGTGATTCGGAAATATTATTCATTCCTTGCCATCAATATAAATATTCACCGTTGTGGAAAGAGTTTAAAAAATTTATTATTGAATTAAATGCAGATGGAAAAATATTTCTTCAATTCAATGTTTTCAGAACCGGTGCCGATCCGGGTTTGAATGTTAATCTTCCGCCGTGGAGATTAAATAAGGAAATCAGCGGTGGCGGAATATTATCCGACACAGGATTTCATTATCTATATATTTCCAACTGGCTTTTAGGCAAGCCACAAAAAGTTACAACGATAAATCATAATCTTGCTCATAGTAGTTTTCAGGTTGAAGACACTTCTCAGGTTATTTTAGAATACGATAGAGGAACAATTCAAATCAATCTAACGTGGGCATATCACGGAAGAAGAAATGAAGCGAAGTTAATATCAAAATCAGGAAGCATCTTTTACGATGGTAGTAATTATCTGATTAAAAATTTTAATGGCAAAGAAGAAAAAATTTCTGTGCCGGATGCTTCCGATAAATCCCATTATACAAGTCTTTATGTAAAATTAATTTCTGATTTTGCAGAAAATGTTCAAAAGAAAAATTTTCACAAAGAAGGATTAGAGGACGCATACAATACAATTTTTTTGTTAGATAAATGTTACGAATCAGCACGTGAACGCAAGACAATAGAATTGCAAAATGAGTAGAAAATCCAAAATAATATTGTTCTTAGTTGGCATTGCGATATTTACTTATCTTGTTCTGGATTTTGGAATAGACAACATTTTAACCAACTTTCAAAAAACAGGATGGTACTTTGTTCCCGTTATTGGTGTTTGGGCATTTGTTTATTTATTCAATGCTTTTGCCTGGCGTTTGATTATTGGTAATAGTAATAACAAAATTCCTTTCCGTAAAATTATAACCATAACAATAAGCGGCTTTGCAATAAATTATATCACTCCATCAGTAGCAGTCGGTGGTGAGCCGTATAGAATAGCTGAGCTGCGAGAATCGCTTGGCACAAGCAGAGCTGTTTCCGTTACTTTGCTTTACACAATGATTCATATTCTTTCCTCATTTGTTTTTTGGATGCTGATAATTTTGCTTGCACTTATATCGCTTCCACTGACAACAGCTACGAAAATTACTTTGGTAATTACCTTAATTGCTTTTTCTGTTGTGGTATATTTTTTCATTTCACGCCACAAAAAAGGAGTTGCAAAATCTTTACTTAATATCACATTAAAAATTCCAATCATAAAAAAATTAGCGGCTCCGCTTGCAGGCAAAGCAGATTCATTGCAAAAGGTTGATGATCAGATAACCGAGCTTTATCTGAAACGCAAACCCGATTTTTTCTTAGCACTATTTTGGGAAATCTTTGCACGCATTGTTGGATCGCTTGAAAATCTTTTTATTTTAAAAGCCATTGGTATTGATATTAATTTTTCCGAAGCGTTATACATAAGCGCAGTTTCTTCCTTTATCATAAATATATTTTTCTTTATGCCATTGGAATTAGGTTCGCGTGAAGGTGGACTTGTTCTTGTTTTAAAAACAGTTGGTATTACCTCATCACTCGGTATTTATTTGGGATTGGTAAACAGAATTCGTGAATTGTTCTGGATTTTAATCGGATTAATTTTAATTGCATTAAGCGGAAAGAAAATAAACAAAGAATTAATTACTGAAGCGAGTTATGAAAAAAGCACTTCTGTTTGATTTTGGCGGAACACTGGATACAGATGGAATTCATTGGAGTGAAAAATTCTTTGAAGTTTATATGCACTTCCACATTCCGGTTTCTAAAGAAAATTTTAGAGAAGCATTTGTTTATTCAGAACGTACTATTGCAAATATTATTAAACCGGATTTTAATCTAAAGCAAACGCTTAAAACGCAGATAACATATCAATTAGAATATTTGCAAAAAAATAATCTTGTACCGGAAGTATTTTCATTTATAACAGACGAATTAACAGAATATTGTTATAGAACTGTGATTCAAAATGTCGAGATATCAAAAGAGATTTTAGAACAACTTGCACCGGAATATTTGCTTGCTGTCATTTCTAATTTTTATGGTAATATAGAAACTGTTTTAGAAGAACTTTCACTAAAAAAATATTTTACATCAATTGTAGATTCTGCTGTAGTTGGAATCAGAAAACCAGATCCAAAAATTTTTGAAATAGCTTTAGATGAATTAGGCGTAAATCCAATTGATGCTGTTATGATTGGTGATTCATATAATAATGATATTGTTCCGGCAAAGGCAATTGGGTGTAAAACAATTTGGATTAACATAAAAGGATGGAATAATCCAGCAGATACTAAAGATGCTGATAGTATAATAAATACAATAAAAAAAATACCAAACATAATGAAGGAAATTTTATAGAGACTTTTGAAAAATTATTTTATGGTCATTTGTCATTCCCACGAAAGTGGGAATCTAATATAAAATCAATGGATTCCCGTTTGCACGGGAATGACAGATAAAATATTTAAGAAGTTCTTTATTTAAAGTTTACCATTTAAATATTGGTGAAAACGAAAAATAAAGTCATATAATAATTAATTATTCCAGAAGGAGAGAGAAAATGGAATCAAACATAATTGAGAAACCTGACGGTAAACTCGGTGTTTTAATCGTCGGATTAAACGGTGCTATATCAACAACATTTTTAGCTGGCATTTACGCCATCAAAAAGGGATTGGCAAAACCAATCGGGTCACTTACACAAATGGGCACTATCAGAATTGGAAAAAGATCTGATAACAATTTCCCGTTGATAAAGGATTTTGTTCCTTTAGCATCTCTTGATGATTTAGTATTTGGCGGCTGGGATATCAGAGATGAAACCTGTTACGAAGCAGCTAAGTACGCAAAAGTATTAAATGATACAGATCTGAATAACGCTGCAGAGGAATTAAAATCTCTAAAACCTATGAAAGGAGTTTTCGATCAGAATTACGTAAAGAGATTAACCGGCACTTATGTTAAGGAAGGCAAAACAAAATACGATCTGATGATGAAAATAAGAGATGATATAAAATCTTTTAAAGAATTACATTCACTAAATCGTGTTGTTGTTATCTGGGCTGCAAGTACAGAAACTTTCATTCCGGTAAGCGCGGTTCACAAAACTAAAGAAGCATTTATTGAGGGAATGAAAAAAAATGATCCTGATGTTACACCAAGTATGCTTTATGCTTACGCTGCAGTTGCAGAAGGTGCGCCGTACATAAATGGCTCGCCAAGTTTAAGTGTTGATGCACCTGCTATTGTTGACTTTGCAAATGAAATGGGTGTTCCTGTTGCCGGCAAAGATTTTAAAACCGGACAAACCTTAGTTAAAACTGTAATCGCTCCAATGTTAAAAGCAAGGTTGCTGGGATTGAGTGGCTGGTTTTCAACAAATATTCTTGGCAATCGGGATGGTGAAGTTTTAGATGATCCCGGTTCATTTAAAACAAAAGAAGAAAGTAAACTTTCTGTAATTGATTCGATACTTCAACCGGATTTATATCCTGACTTGTACGATAATTATTATCATAAAGTAAGAATAAATTATTACCCTCCTCGTGGTGATAATAAAGAAGGTTGGGATAATATAGATATTTTCGGTTGGCTGGGATATCCAATGCAATTAAAAATTAATTTCCTTTGCCGTGATTCTATCTTAGCCGCACCTATCGTATTAGATTTGATTTTATTTGCTGATCTTGCAAAGCGAAGTAATATGAAGGGAATTCAGGAATGGATGTCATTGTTCTTTAAGAGTCCAATGCACTCACCGGATGTTGTGCCGGAACACGATTTATTTATTCAAATGATGAAATTAAAAAATACATTGAGAAGATTAATGAACGAGTCACCAATTACTCATCTTGATACAAATGGTGTTGAGCATAGAATTGAAGAACTTGAGTGTTATGATTGATGCTACAATATTTTCTAAATTGAACTAGAAAAAAATTAGAGACGTTGCCCGCAACGTCTCTATTATAATTACTTAAAATTGTTTGAGAGATTGACTGCATCGATAAAATGCAATTTTATAAAGGGAGAGTTTGTAAACCTTATAGAGTCAAAATAATTTAATCCAGCCCTAAATATTAAATTTCATATAATCAATAAGAATAAACTTTATCACCAGCAGCTCTTCGAAGTGCATAATAATTTATAATACTTTTATACAATGCCTGAATGTTAAGCAAACGAGCTTGCGCCAGAGCGGTTTCCGCATCAAGTACTTCCAGATTAGTTACAACTCCACGCTCGTACTGTATTTTAGCAAGTTCAAGAGATTTCTTAGCATATTCAATTTGTTCTGATGTTGACTTAATTTTTTCTGTGCTGCTTTTTAAATCACTTAAACTTTGATAAACATCTGTTTTAATTGACTCTTTTATTTGATTAATCTTTTCCTCATCCATTTTTATCGTAGCCATAGATTCATTTATTTTATTTTCCGTCAGATTACCATTAAAAATGGGAACGCTGGCAGAAACTGAAGCGAACCAATTCCCTCTCATCACAAAAAGATTTGGCTCATAACCATTTTTAAATCCATAACCAACATCAGCATTAAAAATAAGATTGTCATTTTTACTTAACATTTCTTTTTGCATTACTGCACTTTGACTGATATCCATAGCAGATTTTAATTCCTGACGTTGATTATTTGCTAAATTAAGAAGTGAATCTTCATTAAAACTAAATTCAGGTAAATTAAAATTACCGGAAAGCAATATTTCCCTTTTGCGATCTACACCAATTAGCTCTTTAAGATATTGTTCTTGCTTATTCTTTTCATTTAGAAGTTCAATTTTTTCATTTTTGATTTCCATCATACGTGTTTTAGTACTAAGCACATCATAATCTGTTGCAGCATAATCTTTAATTTTAATTTCGGTAACTCTCAAATGTTCCTGCAGTGCGGCAAACTGTGTGTCTTTAACTGCTATACTTTTTTCCAGAAATAATATTCCATAAAATATTTTAATTGCCTGATCCGAAAGATCGGTTTTCACCAATTCCTCATTGTCCTTAATGGATTGAAGAAAAGAAGAAGTATAATCAACCTGAGCATCTCGTTTACCAAAATCATAAAGTGTCTGATGAACAAAAACTCCGATTGAATAATTATTAGCCGGGGCAAGTTCAATTGCCGGTCCTCCAAATGAAAACTCCGGTATTGGACCAATACGAGTGTAAGATGCCTGTCCTACTACATTGGGTAAATAAGAACTTTTTTGTTGTTCAACTCTAAATTCAGCACCGCGCAATTCTTCCTGCTTTTGTTTGATAAGCGGATGGTTTTCTACTGTTAATTTGATAACATCTTTTAAAGTAAGATTGTCCTTTTGTAATTGCTGCCCGAAAGAAACAGTCGTTAAAAAAATTGTTAAAGAAATTATTATGATTTTCATTTTAGTTTTCATTTTTGTTTCGTAAAAATTCATTATTCCAATGATTGTATTTTTTCAGTAGAGTTGCTTCTCTTTATTTTTAAAAATAATATCGGAATTACTAACACAATTGATAATAGAGCTGCTACTAAAAAATCATCATTAATACCCTGTATAAATGACTGAGATGAAATGTTAAGCATAATTAAGGATTTAGCTCTTGCTGTAACTTCCTGTGGAGAACCTCCGACAGAATGCATCACAAAATTTTTTGCATGAGCTAAAGTGTTTTGGAATACAGGTGAATTAGCATCAACTGTTTGAGAAAATGCCTGCATGTGAAAGATTGTTCTTCTTGTAAGTAATGAACCAAGAAGTGCTACACCAAAACTTCCTCCAATCTGGCGTATAGTATTAAATAATCCTGATGCTTGTGCAATTTTTTGCTTGGGAATTGTTAACAATGCAACTGTTGATAAAGGGACAAAGATCATTCCTAATGCAGCAGCTCTAATAATTAAAGGGATTTGTATTGCTGCTTTTTCAGTTTGTAAGGAAAAAAAACCATATGCGTAAAGAGACCAAGCTAATAAAATTACTCCTATCATTATCATAAGCTTGGGATTTATTTTATCTGTTAAACGTCCCGCAATCGGAGAGACAAACGCTTGAACAATTCCAAGTGGTAAAAACACTAATCCGGCTTGAAATGCTGTATAACCTAAAGAATTTTGTAAATACAAAGGCAATAAAAATGTACTTCCGAAAAATCCTATACCAAAAACAAATAAAATTAAATTAGCTGAAGCAAAATTTCTATTTTTAAAGAGAGTTAAATCAACTATCGGATGTTTTACATTTAACTCTGTAACCATAAATACGATTAGACTTATTGCTGAAATAAAAAAGCATGATAAGATAAATGGGGAAGTCCATCCACCTGTATTCCAAGATGCATTCCCATCTGATAAAGCAAGCAACAACGAAGTCAAGAAGATGGTCATACTAATGAAACCAATAAAATCGAAGTTTCTTGTTTTTTCTGTTTTAAATTCTCTTTGAATAATTAAGATTGAAATTAAACCAACAATTCCTACAGGCACGTTTACATCAAATATTGCGTGCCAGGAAAATGTATCAATCAAATATCCCCCAACTAATGGACCAAGTGAAACAGAAGCGGCTGAAGCGATACCCCAAAATCCCAGTGCAGTACCTCTCTGTTCCGGAGGAAACTCACGGGTTACAATCGCCATTCCCACCGGCATAACAAAACCCGCTCCGGCACCTTGAACAACTCTAAAAAATATTAATGCGTTTTCATCCCAGGATAAACTGCAAAGCAACGAGCCAAGTGTAAAAAGTAACATCCCAAAGAAATAAGTTTTTTTATAACCTAAATGATCTGCAATCCAACCAGAACTAGGCAAAACAACAGCGAAGATTAATAAATAAGCTGTTAGTACCCATTCAATTTTATCCACACTTGTTCCAAATGCTGCCGTCATTTTAGAAAGTGCAACATTTACAATTGTGGTATCAAGCACCGCCATAAAGGTTCCTATCATTACACTGATAAGCACCCACCATTTGTAAAAACTATGTTCGTGATGGAGTGAAGGTGCTAAATCGATGGCTTTGTTACGAAGGAACTTAACCATTTGTTTTTTCCAGAATCTTTACTTCAACAGACATGCCAGGGAGTAATCCGAACTTAAGTGATACATTTGCATTTTCCGGTTTAACTGAAATTTTAACGGGAACTCTTTGCGTTACTTTGGTAAAATTACCGGAAGCATTTGAAGGTGGAATTAAAGAAAATTGAGCCGCAGTACTTGTTCCAATTTCAAAAACTTTACCTGAAAATTTCAAATCCGGATAGGCATCAACACTAATTTCTACGCTATCACCAAGTTGTATATCAGAAAGTTTTGTTTCTTCAAGTTGAGCGGTTACCCAGATATTGGATAAATCATAAATTGTAAATATAGGTTGCCCGGGCTGAAGCACTTCTCCCGAAAGCACCCATCTTTTTGCAACAACACCATTTATCGATGAATATAATTTAGTGTTCTCAAGATTCGCTTCAATTACTTTCAGATCTGATTGAGCAATTGTAACACGACTTTGAGAAATATTTAATTCTGCTTTAGCTGCTTCAAGTTTTTTTAACGAATTATCAAATTCAATCTTAGGAATTACATTATCTTTATACTGAGCATTTACCCGGGCAAAATCTATCTCAGCTTTTTCAAGATTAACTTTTGATAAACTAATGCTAACCAAAGAGTTTTTTAAAACGGCTTTAGTCTGATTTAACCGGGCAATTAAATCAGTTGAATCGAGCTCTGCTACCAATTGCCCTGCTTTTACTGTATCTCTCTCATCAACATAAAGCTTTACTACTCTTCCTAATATTTTAGGACTAACATTTAATTTATTACCATCAATAAAAGCATCGTCTGTGGAAACTGAGCCAAGGTTTGAAACAAACCAATAAACTCCAATAGCTATTACAATAAGAACAAGTAATAATCCAATCCAAGCACTTTTCTTTTTATAAATAGGTACAGAATCAATATCCTGCTCTAATTCCTCTTTTTCCTGATCTTTTATTTTGTCATCAACAGACATAGGTTTATTCTCCATTTGAATTTATTTAGTTTGAAATCCCTTTAATAAAAATTTTGATTGTTAAGTTCATCTCTGATTGTAAAACACGCATACTTTCATTATCCTCTTGTGAACTTTTTAATAGTTTTAGAGTTCTAATGCGCAAGCCCTGAAGAATATGTAAAAGCACTAATCCGATATTTTGATTAAGCTTTTTATCAAATTCTCCTTTTGCTTTTCCTTCGGAAATTATTCGTTTTATGAGACTCAATTCTTGTTTTTCAAATGCTTGAAAAAATTTTTTATGAAAAGATTTAGCATCAAAGAAAGTGTGTAATCCAAGCGTTCCCAAATTCAGCGAGTGTTGAAAAAATGCAAGCCGTTTATTTACAAATTCTATTAATTTTTCACTTGCAGAATTATCTGAATTAAGCAGCATTTCCATTTCTTTTAAAAATTCATTTTGTTCTTGAATCAAAACTGCCTGGAATAGATTTTCTTTTGTCGGGAAATAATAATAAACCGAAGCTTTACCCATATCAACATCAGCAGCAATCTCATCCATCGATACTTTAGAAAATCCATAATGAGCAAACCTTTTTCGAGCGGCTTTAATAATCTCATTACTTTTTGAGGATAATTGATTCGAGGTTTTGTTTTTCACTGACTGTTTCATTTAAAAGATATTCGACTGTTTTACTTTAACAGTCGAAATATAGGGAATGTTGATTATTAAAAAATGGTTTTACATCAAAATGATTACAAACTGTGCCTTATAGCATAAGGTAATTGTATTATTGCTATTGGTTTTGTCTATAAAATAATTTCTGCAATGATATTTTTTGATCAGTTAACTAAAGAAATTTTTTTATCCTATCATAACTACTGAACAAACCAATCTGCCATGAGAAAAGCTTCAATAAATTCTATTTTTCAGTAGTCTTCATTATTTAAACAGAAAAATGTTTTGTTATATTTGCGTGTTCATAAAAATAAAATAAGGTAACCAAATGCCCGATTCAGATGAACCTGGCGCTGATTTAAGTAATTCACAAATTCAAGAAATCTTCCCTCGGATTTAACCAATCTCGTTGCATTGGTTGCTCTCCGAGGTAGACTTTTTTTCGGAGGTGCCAATGTTAAAATCTTTATTCTTAATTGGAGTTTGTAATTCATCTTTACTTTTAACTAAGCAATCAATTCTTTTATAAACTTATATTGATTGAGGAGTCAGCCGATGCCACGCTCAATATTTTCTAAAATATCCTCTGCAACCTTCTCAAAGGAAGCTAAATCTCCACATAAAGCTTCTGAAAATGAACGCCGACTTATTGAAATATGCGGGCTTCCAATCAACGAGGCATTATCAAAACTCAAAACAAGATCAACCGGATTAACCGATGATGAATCCGAAGAATTTATAAAAGAATTTGGATATAATGAGCTGGCACACGCGAAAACATACAGCTTTTGGGTTGATATCTATAACAGATTAAAAAGTCCTTTAGTAATTCAGTTGCTTTTAATTGCAATTGTTTCTGCTTTAATTGGTGAAGCAAAATCCACTGCAATAGTTAGTGTAATGATTTTGTTGAGTGTGGGTTTATCATACGTTTTGGATCGAAGATCTTCAAACGCAGTTGAAGCACTTGGTAAACGCGTACAATCACAGGTTGTTCTTTTACGAAACGGAAAACAAATTGAATTACCAATGTCTGATATTGTGCCCGGCGATATTATCCTGCTTCAAGCCGGTTCAATAATTCCCGCCGATTTAAGATTAATTTCTGCCAAAGATTTTTTCGTAAGTCAATCATTACTTACAGGCGAATCTCTCCCGATCGAAAAGAAAGCTGAACCAAGTATTATAAATCCTAATGGATTTGTGTTTGAACTTTCAAATGCTTGTTTTCAGGGAACAAATGTATTAAGCGGAACAGCGCGGGCAGTTGTGGTTAACACAGGTACAAATACTTATTTCGGATCTATCTCAGAAAAACTTACAGAAAAAAGAGTTGAAACAAGTTTTGATAAAGGCGTAAAATCTTTTACCTGGCTTATGATCAAATTCATGGTGGTTATGGTTTTTGCCGTTTTTATGATTGTAGGAATTACAAAAGGTAATTGGGTTGAAGCTTTATTATTTGGATTATCAATTGCAGTTGGATTAACTCCCGAAATGCTGCCTATGATTGTTACTGTTAACCTTGCTAAAGGCGCATTAACAATGTCGAAGAAAAAAGTAATTGTTAAACATCTTTCCTCAATCCAGAACTTTGGCGCAATTGATATTCTTTGCACCGATAAAACCGGAACACTTACACAGGATAAAGTTGTTCTGGAAAAGCATGTTGATATAACCGGAAGAGAAAGTCAGGATGTTCTTCAATATGCATACTTAAACAGCTTTTATCAAACCGGTTTAAGAAATCTGATTGACCGCTCTATTCTTGAACATATAGAGCTAAATGTTGAAGGCAGATGCAGACTTGTTGATGAATTACCTTTTGATTTTCAAAGAAGAAGAATGTCTGTAATAGTTGAGTATGAAGGTGATCACGTTTTAATCAGCAAAGGTGCTGTAGAAGAAATTTATTCTGTTTGTACCCATTATCAGGTTGATGATGAAATATATCCTTTAATAGATATGATTCGTAATGATCTTTATGAAGAAGTGGAAGAGCTAAATAATAATGGTTACCGTGTACTTGCAATTGCTTATCGCGAGTTTCCATCAGGCAAAGAAGTTTTTAACGTTACCGATGAAAGTGAATTAATTCTTCTTGGTTACATTGCATTTTTCGATCCGCCTAAAGAATCTGCTGCAGAAGCAATTGCGGGACTTCGTAAAACGGGAGTGCAGGTTAAAATTTTAACCGGTGATAATTCATTAGTAACAAAAAAAGTTTGTAAAGATGTTGGATTAGAAATTGAACGCGTAGTAACGGGTGAAGAATTAAAGCAATTATCGTCTGATGAGTTTACAAAAACAGTTTTACAATACGATGTGCTTGCAAAACTATCGCCAATTCAAAAAGAAGAAGTAATAACAGCACTGCGTCAAGCCGGACACGTTGTTGGTTATATGGGCGATGGAATAAATGATTCCCCTTCCCTGCGCGCCTCGGATGTTGGCATCTCCGTTGATTCTGCGGTTGATGTTGCAAAGGAAGCTGCCGATATAGTTTTGCTTGAGAAAAGTTTAATTGTTTTAGAAGATGGAATTCTTGAAGGCAGAAAAGTTTTTGCGAATATTGTTAAGTACATCAGAATGGGCGCAAGTTCTAACTTTGGAAATATGTTCAGTGTTCTGGGCGCAAGTTATCTGTTTCCTTTCTTACCAATGAAACCAATTCAAATCTTACTAAACAATTTGTTATATGATTTTTCACAAACAGGTATTCCAACCGATAATGTTGATAAGGAAATAATTCTAAAACCGCTTAAGTGGAGAATAGATAACATAAAAAGATTTATGATTTTTATCGGTCCGTTAAGTTCTATTTTTGATTATGCAACATTTGCGCTGATGTGGTTTTTCTTTGGCGCGTACCAATTTCTTAATCCTTCAACAAGTGCTGCAGAAAAAGATTTTTTAGAAAGATTATTTCAAACTGGATGGTTTGTTGAATCATTATTAACACAAACACTAATAGTTCACATTATTCGTACACGCAGAGTTCCATTCTTTGGCAGCAGGGCATCATTGCCAATGACATTAACAACATTAGCAATAATGTTAATCGGTATCTGGCTGCCATATTCACCATTTGCTCAAACATTTGGCTTAGTTGCTTTGCCGTTAATTTATTGGGTTTGGATTTTAGGTTTTTTAATTTGTTACGGCATCATCACTCACCTTGTAAAAATTTGGTTCTTCAATAAATATGGAGATAGTTAGTTATGGATAGCTTATTAGATGCTCTTCAGGAAGGTAGATTAATCGAATTACCGGATAATGATAAATTTGATTCGCTTCAATTTTTAGCTCACATCATAGAGGCAATTCCATCCGTTCCTAATGGCACTGATGTAGTTGGTCTTGTAATGGCAAGAGAAAAAAATACTAACACAGCATTAGGAAAAGGTTTTGCATGCCCGCATGCTCGTGTTCAATATGATGAAGATTTAATTTGCTCTGTGGGATGGAGCCCAACCGGTATTGATTATGGAGCTCCTGATAAAATTCCTGTACATATTATTATTATGTATCTGGTTCCTGATAACCAAAGAAATCATTATCTAAAAGAAATATCTCTTCTTGCAAAAGCATTACAAAAGAATAATAATCTGGATGTTTTACGAACAGCTAAGGATTTAAATTTTGTTCGTAATTATTTACTTGATCTGGTTACAAGCTCTAAAGATATAGTTGGTTTTGATTCACGTGCACGAATGATTCAGCTTGAAGCCCGCGGTGCCCAACCAGAACAGCAAATTGATCAACTTTCCAACGTAATAATTGAACCTGTAACAATTGTAGCAGGGATGAATCAAAAGCCAATTGTACTGTCGCAGAATCAGGAGCTGGTTGATATTCTGGATAATACAAATCAGATTATTGAATCAATTACAGCCAAAGGATATTTTGAAATTAATGGCTGGCGCATAATTAAGAAAAGTTCTGAAGACTATCGGGCAAACAGATCTTTGTACGACTGCATTGCCGTAAAGATTTTAATGAATAAAAAATAAAATTATTTTACTGGATAATTTATTAGTTACGTCTAGACCAATTTTTTCACTTCACACTTATCGCACTCAAACTGTAATGTAGTATGATTGATTTCATATCTTTCGTGTAATTCGTGTTCAATCAACTTCTGTATTTCTGCTGTCTTACTTACAACCATATCTTGAACTTCAATATGGGCTTCAAAGTGCGTGTCGTTATCGTTTAATTTCCACAAATGAATGTGATGAATATTTATAACTCCCGGAATTTTTTCTACTATATTTTTTATTACTTCCAAATCAATTCCTTCTGGATTTGACATCATCAAAATTTCAACAGATTCTTTAACAATTTCATACGTTTCTTTTAAGATGTAGAGTGAAATCAGAACAGTTAAAAGCGGATCAATCCAATAAATCTTATAAAAAATTATAAACAACGCACCGATAATAACAGCAAATGAAGAAACAGCATCGCTTAATAAATGAAAATAGGCGGCTCTGATATTCAAATTTCCTTCAGAACCTTTTTTAAGCAAGAGCGTTCCTGCAACGTTAGCAAGCAATCCTAATGATGCTACAATCAACATCAAGCTTCCGGTAATTGGTGAAGGATTATAGAATCTGTCGATTGCTTCTTTGATAAGAAAAAAACTAATAATGATAAGTGTACTGGCATTAATAATTGCAGCAAGAATTTCAGCACGCTTCAAACCAAAAGTATATTTTGATGTTTTTGGTCGCTTGCTTAATCGCATTGCAATGTATGTGATTATAATTGCAATACCATCGCTAAAGTTATGCAGAGCATCAGAGATTAAAGACAAACTACCGGAGATAAATCCGCCAATTATTTCTGCAATAGTTATAAAAAAGTTCAGAGCCATTGTAATGAACAAATTTTTCTCTGATGTTTCAGAACCGTGATTATGTGAATGATTGTGTGACATATTTTTCCTTTTTTTTATCTGTCATTACAAATCCGTCAACCGACGGATGAAGCAATCTGCTGAATTAATTTATAATACTTCTTTATTCCGATACCTTCAATATTTTTTTTATTTCTTCTCTCATCTTCAATGGTGAATTTGTTGTAATTGAATCAATTCCAAGATTGATCAATCTTATAGCATCTTCAACTTTATCAACATCATAAGCGCAGAAATCAAGATTATTTTCCCGCAAAGATTTAACAAGTTTTTCATCAATATAAGGGGTAGCGTTTACATCGATACCATCGCAGTTAAGTGTTTTAAGCGTTTGCATCAATCTTCTTTGTGCCAAAGATTTCAAACATTTCTTTTTTGAAAAATACCATCCAAACAACCAATATGTTTTGATCTCAGGCAAAATATCTTTTGCCAGCCGAACTGTGTTAGGATTAAAAGCAATTATTCTGATTTTTTCTTTTTGAATCTTAAATTGGTTTAATATTACTCTAAGTCTTTCAACAAATATTTTGCGATCGTCTTTTATTTCAATGTAAATTCCTTTCCCTTCAGGAATAATTTCAAGTACTTCCTTGAGAGTTGGAATTGTTGTTCCTTTAAATTGATCACCTTTCCATATTCCAACATCAATTTTTTTGAGATCGGATAGAGTTGATGATTGAATTTTTACTTTTTCTTTCGAAACTCTTTTTGTATCGGGATCGTGAATGCAAACTATTTCGTTGTCTCTCGTAAGCCAAAAATCGCCTTCAATAAAATCGGCGTCTTCCTCAAAAGCCAATTCGAATGATGGTATTGTATTTTCGGGCGCTGCATACGATGCACCGCGATGCGCAACGATAATTGTATTTTTATTTGTGTTAGTCATAAATTAATTATGTATGGATGGGGCCGTGTTAAAAGTTCTAGGTGTCATTCCCGTGGAAACGGGAATCCAATATCTATAAAATAAAATAGATTCCCACCTGCCTTGCCGTCAGGCAGGCTTTCGTGGGAATGACAATTCTGTATTTTTGACTTTTAAAACAACCACTTGTTTATAACAATGTTTTGAAAAACAATTTTTTATAAAATATAACCTTTAGCAAGCTGTGTGTATTCTTCAATTTGATTTTCAATCCAAACAGAATCTTTGTTTAACTCTTTTGCCATTAATTTTGCAACTTCCGGTGCTATTTCTATACTTGCTTTGGCGTCTAAAAATAAAGCTCTTACTCTGCGAGCTAAAAAATCCTCAACTGTTCTTGCCATTTCATTTTTTACTGCCCAAATAACTTCTGCTTTTAAATATGGTAACACAGGATGAAGTTTTTCTTTTAGTTTTGGATTAGTGGAAAGCAGTGATTCTTCAATTTGTATTTTATCTATGCCATAATAGTATAACGGCTCATCAAAATTTGTGTCCTTCAAGTAACCGTGAATTGAAAGATGTTTTGTAACACATTCCTTGTCATCAAGACCGCCGACTAAAATTGCTTTATCAATTATATCTTCAGCCATTTTTCTGTAGATCGTCCACTTGCCGCCGGTAATTGTTATTAAGCCGGAAAGTGAAACAGTAATTTGATGCTTTCTGGAAATATCTTTTGTTGGAATAATATTTCCATTAGAGATTGCCAGCGGTCGCAATCCGGCAAAAACACTTAACACATCTTCTCGTTTAGGATCTTTACATAAATATTTTGCAGAAGTTTTTAACAGAAAATTAATTTCTTCTTTAGATGCTCTTGGTTCAAGCGATGGCTCTTTAACTTCTGTGTCGGTTGTGCCGATGATTACTCTGTTATGCCACGGCACGGCAAATAAAACTCTGCCGTCAGAAGTGTGAGGAATCATTATCGCAGAATCACCTTGAAGAAAAGATTTATCAAGAACAATATGAACTCCGCGGCTAAGAATTACTGAGTTTGCAGATTCTTCTTCATCCAGTTTTTTTATATCGCTGACAAAAATTCCGGCAGCATTTATAAATGATTTACCTTTTACAATAAATATTTCATTTGTTTCTACATCGAGCAGTTTTATTCCGTTTAATAATCCATTATCATCTTTAGTAAATCCAACAGCTTTGATATAGTTAATAACAGTTGCGCCATTATCAACTGCTGTTTGAGCAAGATTTATTGCGAGCCGCGAATCATCAAATTGTCCATCATAATAAATTACTCCGCCAAGCAATCCATTTTGATCTAAATTAGGAATTGCCGCTAATGTTTCTTCTTTGGAGATTTTTTGTGAAGGACCGAGTCCCAATTTCCCAGCCATCAAATCATAAACCTTCATTCCGATGTTGTAAAAAGGACCTTCCCACCATTCATAAATTGGAATAATGAATTGTTGATTCCTAACCAGGTGAGGAGCGTTTTGCAAAAGCAATCCGCGTTCGTGAAGAGCTTCGAATACCAATGAAAGATCACCTTGCGCTAAATATCTAACTCCGCCGTGAACTAATTTTGTGCTTCTGCTTGAAGTACCTTTTGCAAAATCAGATTGCTCAACAAGTAAAGTTTCAAATCCTCTTGAAGCTGCATCAACAGCAGCGCCTAAACCAGTTGCACCTCCGCCGATAATAATAACATCCCAGTTTTTATTCGGATTAGATTTTAGATTATTAAGAAGTAATTCTCTATTCATCGGTTAGCAGCTTTTGTTTAAGCATCTCCTTTTAATTTTTTGATGTAATGCTCAAACTCTAAGAGATAAGAATTTCGGTTAATCAGTTTTTTAATTTCAGCAATATTCTCTTTAGCGACTTGTTCACCTGCTGCAATTATTTCGCTTGTCATATCAAAATCAGCCCACGTTAAATGTCTTACCTGGGGACGAATAACCAAATCAGCTTCTCTCAATCTTAAAACGGAAAGATGAAATGAAGTAATATCCTCAGCACGATAAAGTATTTCAAATACATTCTGCGGTTGATCAATAGTTTTTATACATCGGGTAACATCAACACCCAAAACTCTATCGGCGCCAATTTCGCGCACTCTGCCGGCAGGTACACTTTCCGATGCGCTTCCATCAATTAAAAAATAATTATCTAATCTAACCGGTGGAAAAATTCCCGGTATTGCAGAACTTGCTTTTATTACCTGTCTTAAACTTCCTCTGGTAAAATTAACTTCCTCGCCGGAAAGTAAATCTGTAGCGATAGCAGAATATTTTATTTTGAGATTTTCGATCGGAGTATCAGGAATAATCTGATAGATTTCGTTAGTTAGTTCCTCATCAAAATAGGAGAGACGGTTTAATGCTCTTAAAGCTTGAATTCTGGTTCCAACGTAATCATAAAACTGTTCGAAATAACTCTTGTCCGGTTTTTTATTATTCTCTTTTAATTTATCAGTCCCAAGCTCAACAAATTTTGGATGTTTAATTGCTTTATAGATAAAATCCTCAACTTCCTTAGCATTGCCATAGTAGGCATACAAACCGCCAACAAGTGCGCCCATACTGCAACCAGTAATCGAGTGAATCTTTATATTTTCTTCATCAAGAACTTTTAGCACACCAATGTGAGCCAAACCTCTTGCACCGCCGCCGCCAAGTGCCAATCCAAATTTTGACATAGATTACTCAGATTTTTTAATTGAATTATAAAAATTTTTTGCAATATCGCCTCGTAAATAATCTGCCAATCCTAAAAGACCTTCAACTAAATATCTTGCGTTAAATCCATTTTGCATTAAAAAGATTCTGCCCATAATTGCTCTATCGTAATGAGGACAAGCAGTTACAACTAATTTATCTTTATTAATTTCAGCTAATCTATCCGGCATTTCATTAAGCGGAATATTTTTCGAAAATGAAAAATGCCAAAGTTCAAATTCTTCTTTGAAACGAACATCAACAAATTGAACTTTGTCCTTCTTTAATAATTCCAATAATTCCGGAATTTGTATTTTCATTTTCTTCCGGGCTTCGTAATCGAAATTTGATAAATATTTTTCTAAGTCCATTTTAATTTCCCAGGTTAAGAGTTTACGTTTATTCTTTAGATTGCTTCGAGACTATCGTCTTTCGCAATGACCGTTTCCTTCTGTCATTGCGAATCCCACCCTGCCTACCGCAGGCAGGTTCAGTGGGTGAAGCAATCTTTCTCTTTTATGAGATTGCTTAGTCCCGATTTATCGCATAGGCGTCAACTTAATTTTTCTTCCAGACAATTTAACTTCTCTAATTGACTTTAATGTACTAGTATTATTTATTTATCCTCTACGAGGATAATGTATTTGCTGGGTTTATTTGTCCCTACTACAATAATTAAACATCTACGATGTTTTTAGACCTCGTAGAGGTCAAATTATTGTAGAAATGAATCTATCTTGAATTCATATATCCTCGTAGAGGATTAACAAACTCATCATTATTTGCTATTGTAATTCAAATAATAACCGAAAGAACACTTGCAACAATCAAAACAGAAAAACCAATAACAATGTTTCTTTTAATTTTTGATTCGCCTAAAATCAAAGTGTAAATCATTTTAATAAGATTATTACTTGCAGATGCGATAATTGTAGCATTAACAATCGTGTTGATATGCAAACTACTATCAGTATGCTGAAATAAATTCAGGATGTAAGGATCAATATCCGTAACTCCAACAATGAATGAAAGAATATTTACGCCCATATTTCCGTAATTAGCAACAACAACATTTGTTAGCACGGCAAAAAATCCAAAAAGTAATCCAAATACTAAAGCAGTTTTAAACTCCAATGGATTTTGAGTATTGTTTACTTTTAATAGTTCAGCATCAGGCGTTTTACTTTTCATTTGAAGCAAAGCAATCAGCACTGCACTTATAATTACAAATGCAGTAAAATACGGCAGTAACTTCATCGCAACATTAAAATTAAAAATCCAGGCAAGTATTAATATTCGGATGTACATCATTCCGGTTGCAGCAAGTATTCCGGAAGTGATTGTAACAGCATCATTTTCTTCTTTACTTTTTTTAGCGAGTATAATTGTTGTAGCAGTACTGCTGTATAATCCACCCAAAACTGCTGATAATATTATTCCGGAATTTGGGAACACAAACTTTTTTAACAAATAGCTGAAATAAGAAATACTGGAAACGGCTACAATTGATAACCAGATTTGATAAGCAGAAATGTTAATCCATTTAGATATCGGATCGTGCGGCAGTAAGGGTAAAACTATTCCGGCAATAATTATAAACTTTGCAAGAGTAGTAAATTCATTTCTATCAAATTTTTTCGAGAATTGGAATAAACTTTCTTTCATCTCCACCACTATCAAAATTGTTACGAAGATTAACATAACCATCCAGGGCGGCTGTAAATAAACAAGCGGTGTGAGACAATAAGTAATTAAAGCAATAACTACAGAAGTTAGTCCCCATTGATTTTTAACTTTGATTTTATTGAAATAATAAATTCCAAGTAATGCAGCAAGCACAAAACCGCCGGCAAAAAATAATGTAAGAGTAACCGGATTAAGTATGTAAAGAATGAATCCCAAAATACCGATAAGAGTAATTGTACGATCGGTACCAAACAATGACTCAAACTCAAGTTCAATATGAAGTCTTCTTTGCTCAAGTCCGATTAATAAAGAGAAAAGGACAACAAGTAGAAAGCTGCTTAAGTCTTTAGGTATTTGTGAAATTATTTCCATAGTATTGTTCCTTTTCTGTCATTGCGAATCCCACCCTGCCTACCGCAGGCAGGTTCAATGGGTGAAGCAATCTGCTATATCACTTGAGATTGCTTCAGTCACTTCGTTCCTTCGCAATGACGGTTTCGTTTTGTTATTGCTAGTGGGAACGAATCAGTCTGTCACTTTCTCAATTATATTACGATTAACGAACAGGACTATATCCTCCCAGTACGCCATTCTTTGATAAAACAATTTGCCAAAGTTGTTCTTTCTTTCTTGCTCTAAAAGCTCCGGCACTTGAAAGTAAAAAGTATTTCCACATTCTATAAAATCGCTCGCTGTATTTATCTTTTATTTTATCCCAGCTATTGTTGAAATTATCAAACCAAACCATTAATGTTTTATCGTAATCTGCCCCGATATTATGCCAATCTTCCATAACAAATATACCTTCAATTGCCTTACCAAGTTGAGCTATTGATGGTAGCATTCCGTTTGGAAAGATATATTTATGCGTCCACGCATCTGTATTTTTTGTAGAGCGAACTTCACCGATTGTATGAAGTAAAAATAGTCCGTCATCTTTCAGGTTGCGTGCAGCTATCTGGAAATACTCTTTATAATTTTTATATCCAACGTGTTCAATCATTCCAACTGAAACTATACGATCAAACTTTTCATTTATTTCTCTGTAATCCTGTAATCTTAACTCAACTGGTAAACCTTTACATAATTCTTTACCGAGTGCAACTTGCTCTTTTGAAACAGTAAGTCCAACTACTTCAACTCCATATTTTTCAGCGGCATATTTCCCGAAAGCGCCCCAACCGCAGCCGATATCAAGCACACGCATTCCGGGTTTGAGATAAATTTTCTTACAAATCAGTTCGAGTTTATTTTCCTGAGCTTCATCTAAAGTAGCTGCGTTCTTCCAGTATGCACAACTGTAGTTCATTCTTTTATCAAGCATATTCTGGAAAAGATCATTTCCTAAATCGTAATGTCTTTCACCAATTATAAATGCTCTTCGTCTTGCCTGCATATTTATTAAATAAAATCCGGCAAGCTGTAAAGCTACTTTAAGATTGCGTTTAACTTTATTTTGTAAATCAGCACGGATAATTCTAAAAATCATTTCATCAAGTTTTTCAACGTCCCACCAATTATCCATATATGATTCGCCGAGACCAAGCTCAACTTCTGTAACAGCGCGTTTGTAAAATCTATCATCGTGCACCTGAATATCCCAGGGGTGGCTGCCATTAATTTCAATTTCGGCGAGAGATAGTAACTCTTTAACGAGTAATTGATATTTATTATTCATAATTATCCTTTCCTTAGGATAAAGTATTAAATTTTTTCATCATTATCTATTGATCATTAACAATTCCCAGAGTATGTCGTGAAAACTAATTACTCCAACTAATTTGTTGTTTTCAACGACAGGAAGTTGTTTAACACTATGGGCAATCATTTCAGCACCTGCTTTAAAAACCATTTCATTCGGATGTATTGTTAAAACATCTTTCTCCATAAATTCTTTAACTGGTTTATCCATTAAATTTTGCGCCTGACTTTCAATTACTTCCGGAGAAAGCCAAAGTAAACCTTCTTCCATCACTTTTTGATAAGAAGGCAGAACTAATCTGAATAAATCGGTGTAAGTAATTACTCCCTGAATTTCTTTCTTTTCATTTACTACAAAAAGATAGCCCAAATTATATTTCTGCATCGTTCGGTTAACTGTTTTCATTTTTGTATCAGGCAGAATAGTATGAACTTGAGTATTCATTATTTCTGAGACTTTCATTTTACACTCCTTTTTTGATAATGTTTAATTTTTAGGAACCGTTTTTAAGAATTCACCATACTGCATCGGCTCTTCTAATCTGCAAGACCAAACTAATTGATCTTTTCCGTTTTTGTCTTTCCATACAGTTATATCCGGACAGCCATCACACATACTTTGATCACCATTCGGCATAAAATCTACTGGCTGAATAATCATTATAGATTGCATATGAGCTTTCTTAAAAACTCTGAATGGATTTGCTGCGATATATCCAAGATATTTTTTAAGTGCGTTTCGAACACTTTTATTTATCGCCCAAAGATTAAACATTGTTGCTCTGCCTAAACTAAGAGTTTTGGGAGAAGCATAAGATAAATAGCGATCATTTCTGTAATGATAAAACTCCATTACCATTTCGATAAATTTATTATTTAAGTAACCGAATATTTTATCTTTATTACCGATACGCTCTGTTAATAACCATTTAAAATCATCAGCTTTATGAGTTCCATTTAAAAATGCAGCCGGAGTGAAATCAGGAAATTTCTTTCTTATTTCTGTAACAATTTGAGGAGCCATTAAATTGGTTACTTCTTCTTTATCTGAATGATAATGAATATCATCAAAAACTATTTTTTTATCACCGGCATAAAAATCATAAGGCAAATCAGGAGTTACATATCTAAACAAAATAAAAACCATAGTGTGAACAATATCAATATGCTTTTGTGCCCACGCTACCAACTCTGGCACATATTGTAATGTATCACCATAAACAGTTGAATTGAATGAACAAGCTATACCGCCTTCTGCAGCAAGCATTTCAGCGTAATGCAATCTAAGTTCATTTAATTCGAGTTCATTTTTACCTTCCCATTTTGGTCCGCGCCCGCGTCCTTGTTTGCTATCAATATGAAAAGTAAAACCAAACACACCAGCTTTTTTTAATTCGTGCAGTAATTCTTTTGTTAAAGCAATTCCATTAGAGTTAATTATAGGTTTAAGTCCACGTGATTTTATTTCTGCAACTAATTCAATAATATTTGGATAAAGCAGCGGCTCACCGCCGGCAATGGATATGCAGTCGGTTTTTCTTAAAGATTGAAAAACATCAAGCTCGTGTTTTACCTGTTCCATTGATTTGTTAGAATCTTTTATATTTTTCCTATAGCAGCCATAACAATTAAGATTACAATGTGCTGTTGGTTCAAGCCAGGATATTCCGTTATCAGGTAAAGTCCACGGAAGACGATAAAGATCGGTTGAGTTAATTAAACTTGATTCCATTTTTCCCTCTGTAAATAATTAAAGTAAAATTTTTTAATAATTAAATTCCAATGAATAAAGCTTTTTTAGCATCCAAAATCAATTGCTTGGTAAGACTTCCAACAAAAATATTTTTAACAATATTTTGTGAATGAACACCAAGAACAATTAAATCTGCAAAATCAAAATATGAAGATTTCAAAACTTTTTTTATTTCAAAACGTGATAGATCGGTTTCTACTTTTTTTGCACCATAAGCCAACAAATATTCTTTAGCTCTTTTAAGATTTTCTTCACCTTTAGTTACATTTTTGGAAGACGAAACAATAGTAATACTTTGATCTGAAAAATTTGCGGTGTGAACAAACCTTTGCAATGCCCGTGAAGCCATTAAACTTGCATCGTAAGCAATTACAATATTTTTTGTAGGTCTATAAGAATGTGGTACAGCTAAAACAGGGGTTGCAGATGTTTCTATAATTTTTAGCAGAAAAGAAGATCCGAAGTTTTTTTTTATTAAACTAAAATCAGATTTTAATCCGGTAACAATAAGATCATAAAAATTAGATATGGGCGAGATATTTGAACTCGGCATTCCAATCTCTTCTTCAAAATTAAATTTAACTTTTTGATTTTCGCATTTACTAATAAAGGCGTGTATTAAAAACTCTAAAGTTGGTTTTGCGTTTGCTATTGTTTCAGGATCAATTTTGTTATTCCATTTGATGTTAAAATTTTTATCAATTGTTCCTAACGATTTATTAATTTTCTCGACATCTAAAAAAATTCCACCGGTTACTACTGCATCCTGTCGCTTAGCAACAAAGCAAGCATAATCTAATGCGGAATTTGTGTAAGGAGAATTCTCCAAAGGTAAAAGAATCTTTTTAATCATATTAGTTCCAACCTTTTAACCTCAAACAAATGGAATGAATCATAGCAACAGTTACTTTTTCCATTAGCTGATGATAATATAAAAAAATTATAATAAGACTATTATTTATTCGGTCACATATTATAAAACAAGCACACTGTTCTCAGAACCATAAGGTGTAGCAACGTGTTTATCTGCTTCAGATTCATTTAACCACACTTCACCATCAGCTAAATATCTGAATTGATATTCTTTGTTTGCTTCAAGCTCAATTGAAACAATGTGAATGCCTCTTTTCACACAATAAAATAAATTGGCTTTAGGATCCCAGTTATTGAAATCACCAACTATAGCTATCTCATCAAATTGCATTGCAACTTCGCGTGGAAGAGAAAAAGTTACTTTACAAACGCTTTTGTCTTTCGAGTATTCCTTTTTGATAGCCATGACAAAACTCCTTTAAATTAAATTTTAAATCCATACCCGATAGTTAAGTACAATGCACCTGTATTATTAGAACCATTTGCATCATCAGATTGAATTGGAATAAAACCATAAACACCTCTCAGATCTAAATTAAGTTGACCTGAACCGAGATTTAGATTTATTCCTATTCCTCCGGATATTCCAATATTTATTGATTTGATATCAGATGTGGTACTTGTTTCTGAATCAAAATTCTGTTCAGGTAACTCGTAACCATTAATTGTTAATGGTATGCTGCCATCTTTATCCAGATAGATTTTGCTGTTTCCACTTGTTTTAGTTTTGGCATTTAGTAAAATGCCTAAATAAGGACCGGCATCAATATATTCTGATAATCCTGAGTTGCTACCGTTAAACGTATAGCTAATTAAAACAGGTATTTCCAAATAATTAATTATTGTTTCGTTATCAAAGTTTGCATACAAAGTAGTATTAGGTGGAACCGGAATACCCGGTAAATTATCTATCGGTTGCAATCCGTTTCGTTTACCTCCTTGTCCTGAAAATAAAATCTCAGATTGCAGAGACCAATAATTATTTAGTTCATAGTTGATGTACGCTCCAAAATTCGGGGCTAATCTTGAAGAGTAACCTTCACTTTGCGGAGTTCCGCCACCCTTTAGTTCAGGTATGCTTAACCCACCTTTTACACCAATAGTGATTTGCTGCGAATAAATTTTCGTTTGTGTAAAACAAAAAATTATCACAAATGAAAGCAGAAGAATTATTTTTGGATTTAGGTTTTTCATAACTACTTCCTTTAATTATTTGTTGTTCTTTTAATTGCCAGGATTCAGTTGTTTTTTCTCTTTCTTTGTATCAACTATATATGCAAACATTGGAACATAAATCAATGTTAGCAAAGTGCCGATTAACAATCCGCCAATTGCAACATCTGCTAATGGACTTAATCGTTCCAATCCAACTGCTTGTTCAAGTGCTATAGGAATCATTCCGGCAATTGTGCCGAAAGCCGTCATCATAACCGGACGGAAACGAACACGCACGCTTTCAATTGCACTTTCAAACGGTGACTCGCCGCCTTCTTTATATTTTTGATAGAAGTCAATCAGCAATACTGCATTCTTAATTATAATTCCAAATAGGAGTAAGATTCCAAGCATACTCGGCATACAACTCGGTTTATGGAATAATAACATTCCCCACGCTGCTCCAATCATTGCGAGCGGTAAAACAGCAATCATAATGAAAGCCATTTTTACAGAACGATATATTGAAATCAAAACCATAATTAAAACTATTATTCCCAAGCCAATTGCTTTTGTCATTCGGGAAAAGCTATCGTTAATCTGTGCAATATCTCCTTCTTGTGTCATTATCACATCATCATCATTTTTGATATTTAATAATGACGCTTCAGCATCATCAGTTAAATGGCTTACCGGACGATTAGCACGATATCCATTTATGTCAATGCTGTAAAGCATTTTATCGCGTTCAATTTTTGCAAAGGTTAAACTTTTAGAAATTGTTGCGAGATGCTCAAGAGGTATTTCACCCATTGGAGTGTGGATCGGCAATAGTCTTAGCGTTTGTTCATTTTCGCCAAACTTACCTTTTAGATACAGTCGTACTATTTGTGTATTTAAAGATTGGTAATCAGCATTTAGTCCAACAACTTGTCCCCGAACCGGAATTTGCATTGCGATTTCAAAAGGAGTTATGCCGTAGCTTAACGCTTTATTCTCATCAATATTAAGAACAATTTCACTAAAGTCTTTATCCCAGCTTGCGGATATTGAAGTTAATCCTTTAATATCTTTTAATGCTTCCTGAACTTTATGAGATTTTTCTGCAAGACCATCAACCATTGGTGATTTTAATCTAACATCAAGAGTTGCTTTAATTGTAGAAAGTGCTGTTGCACCAAAATCATATACATCATTTTTCTTTATGCCTTCAAGATGAGAAATTTTATCGCGTATAATATCTTCAATCTGCCACATATTCATTTTTCTATCAAAACGATTTACACAATAAATAGTGATTGTAGCTTCTGCCGGAAGATTTCCGCTTCCAAGACTTAATACACCGGCTTCAGTTCCAAAAGAAACAGAGCTTGTTGTTACCCACGGTTGTTTGTGAAGCCATTGTAAAAATGGTTCTAATTTTGATTCAGCACTGTTAACAGTTGAGTTTGAACTGAACATTACCTGTGCTTTAATTATGCCTGTATCCATTGGAGGCATCGCATCTTTTCCAATTGTAGGCATAATTGTTTTCAAACTAAGAATTAAAATCAAAACCACGCCAAGAGTTAGAACTACACGGCGCCACATTCTATTCTTGCCGTTTGAAAATTTAATTACACTTACATAGGGTTCAACTAAACTGCCGATAGTTTTATTATATATTTTATCAAACCATAGTTCAACTTTTGTTTTGCCGGTTCCTTTTTTATACAAAGCTTCCAACAATTTTGGAATGAATGTAATCGAAAGGAAGAATGAAATTAACAACGCAATGATTAATGTAAAGATTAGCGGTTGAAATATTTTTTGTGGAAATCCACCTACAAACATCAAAGGAAATACAATTGCAATCGTAGCTATTGTACCTGACCAGATTGGACCGATAACTTCTTTCGTTCCGAGGTTAATTGCTTTTTGTAAATCCTCCTTTAACTCGTTGAGATGACGCTCAATATTTTCCAGAACCACAACAGCGTTATCAGTCAACATTCCAAGTGCGAGAATTATAGCTGTATAAATTACAATGTTAAGACTTCCACCTGTCAGCCAAATAACAGCCATTGTGGAAAAGAATACCATCGGGATTGTAATTGCTGCTGCGATAATTGCCCTGAAGTTTCCAAGGAAGAAAAGAATAATTAATAATGTATAAAAAATAGCATCGCGAAGTGCGACAAGCATATTTTCGTTTGAGAGTTCAATTAAATCGCGCTGAGTATCAGAAATTTCAAAATTTATATTGGGATATTTTGCCTGGAGTATTTCCATTTCTTTACGTGCAGCTTTGCTAACATCCAGAACACTACCGCCGGGTGCACGCTGAATTGCTAAAGCAATTGCCGGCTTACCGTTGCCGATATAACCGCTTGTTCGCTTTGCGTAACTCCAGCTTACATTTGCAACATCGCTTAATCTAACATTTGGTAAAACAGTAATTTGTTTTAACCGTTCAATTTCATCTTTCTCGCCATAAAAAGTAATTGTATAAAAACTATTTTCACCTTTAACAAAACCAACCGGCATATCACGATTTAATGTTTGCAGTGCTTTAGCAATTTTATCAAAATCAATATTATATTTTTTTGCTTTAAATGGATCAACTTCAATATTGATTGAACTTTCATAACCGCCAAAAACTTCAACGTTACCGATATCGGGATTGCTGAGCAAATATGGCTTCAAATAACTATCGGCGATTTTTCTAATATCACCAAGACTCATATTATCAGATTTTGGTGATAGTGAAATAACATCAACCGGAAGAACGAAATCGCCGGCGGTATAAATTGCCGGGTTTACATCTTGAGGAAGAACACCTTTTGCTATTGAAAGGGCATTTGCAACATCAACAGCGGCTGCGTTCAATCCTTTTTCATAACTAAATTCTGCTTTAACAATTGAAAAGTTAGCAACGTTTATAGAGCTTACATCAGTAACTAAACCCAAGCGTGCAATTTCCTGCTCAATAGGTTTTGATACTGTGTTTGCAACTACCTGTGCGGTTGCACCGGGAACTTTTGTTAGAACAATTACCTGCGGAGGTGTTGAATCGGGGAATAAATTTTTTGGAAGCGTAATTAACGCAAGTAGTCCAATTATAAAAAACCCTGCAATCAGCGAATAAAGCAGATGCGGACGATTATAAAAATATTCGAACATAATTATTTACCCTCCGTTTTTAGTGTTGCACCACTAAGGAGAGTTAAAAGAATATCCTGCTTTGCAACAACTATTTCTTTACCGGCAAGTTCATTATTACTTATTACTGCTCCATCTTCGCCGGATTGAATAATATTTATTTCAGTCGGGATCGCCTTATCATTTTCTTTTACAAACACATAACTTTTGTTATCTCTGTTTAAAATTCCATCAAAAGGAATTTTAATACCAACACCGTTAAAAACTTCTACATTTACTTCAACGCGTTCACCAGTCATCATTCCACCTGGTTCTACATTTACTCTATATGCAGTTAAACCATTCATAGTTGCATTTAATGGAATAGCCGGATAACTTTTATTATCAACAATCACTCTATAAACTTTTACATTAGAGGGAACATAAAGCATCAGATAATAATCACTGCTTGCACTTATAGTAGCTACTGGTTGACCGGGCATTATCATATCACCAACATTTACTGTGTTTTTGGAAATCATTCCATCAACCGGTGATTTAATAATTGCATAGGTTAGAGTATTGGATACATCATTCAAACTTTGATTTAAGGATTCAACCTTTGCTTCGAGCTCTGCAATCCTGCTTTCTTCGGATTCAGATTGTTCAATAGAAGCGCCTTTTACTGCAAGAAGTTCTAAAGTTCTTTTATGTGTTGCTTCTAAATTTTTCAATGCGGTTTTTGTAGCCGCTAATTGTGATTCAATACTTTTTTGATTTGCTTCTATGCTTGTTGCATCAAGCTTTGCAATTATTTCACCTTTTTTAACAAATACTCCGCTGTTCTTAACGTAATCTACACGTGCAGCAATTTTAGATGCAAGATTAACATCCATATCATTTTGTGTTTGAGCAATGTAGGGCAGCGTTAAACTAACTTGTTGTTTCTCAACTTTAAAAGTTGATACGGTTATCGAATAAGTTTTGGCAATAGGTAATTCTGCCTCATCTCTTTTAGCTTTTATTAAAATAAATATTGCACCCAGAACGATAAGGATCGAAATAACGATTCCAATTTTTAATGCTTTTGATATCATTCCAAGTCTATAAAATAAAGTTGTCATTTTACTATCTCCTCAATGCTATTTCCATAAATAACAGCAAGCTTAACAAGTGTTTGCCACTTTTGTGCCTGTGCTTTAAATAATTTTGATTTTTCAAGAACAAGATCATCTTCATATTTTAAGTAATCTTCCATCGTCATTTGATCTGCACGATAACTTACTTTTGCTATTTCAAGCAACTCTTTTTTATCCTTAATATTATTAGTATAAAGTTGAATTGAATTTTCAATTAGTGGAAGACTGGTCTGTAATTTATCAGCTTCAGAGCTCAGTTCGAGATTCATTCTTTCTAGTTCATTTTCGCTTGCTTTTACTTCAACAGATTTTTGACTTATCTGTGAGTATTGATCCATTGCTAACAACGGAATTTTTAATACCAATCCAACTGTGTAATAATTTTTTGCAACATCTTTATCATTGTTATAAGCTTTAGCAAAACTTCGGTTATAATTTCCTTGCAGCACTAACATTGGATAAAGTTTTTCAATTTCTGCTCTATGGCTCAATTGATCAGCTTCTAATTTTTCTTTCAGCGGTTCTAATGCTTTAATTTCTCCATCCCGGTAATTACCACTCTGTGTCATTAGAATTCCTTTACTTAATGACACTCCGGTTAAATTTTTAATTGCAGCAATAACTTCCTGTCGTTGCAATTCCAAATCATTCTTCATTACATCAATTTCATTTATGCCGCTATTAATTTTTAGTAGTGCAGATTCCGGCGCTCTTCCATTATTAACCATAAGTAAAACAAACTCTTTGGTTTTTAATAATGATGTTTTCTTTTGTTCAAGGGCTTTAGTTAAAGCATCCATATAATTTAGATTGGCATTCAAGCTTACAATCATCGCTTCATTTTTAAGAAGATTAATATATTTTTTACTTTCTGCAGATTTATTCATCATAGATGCTTTGGAGATCATACTATAAATTGATTTAACAAAAATTGGCATCGAGATAGAAGCACCAATGCGATAAATATTTTCACTGAATGGCTGTGTAAGTGCTGGATTTTTAATTAAACTAAACAAATCATTAGGAGGAACAGGTATCATTCCAATTGCTTCGGATGAATAATCGTATCTTCCAAAAAGATCTATATTCGGAAAAAGATGACTAACTGCCATACTCTTGCCGGTTTCTGAAAGCTCAAGATTAATTTCATCTGCTCTTGATACCGGATGAGTTTTTAACGAGTCGAATAGCGTGCCTATGTTCTGGACTTCCTGTCCAAATAACAAGACAGGAAAGAAAAGAATAAGTGATAATTTTTTAAGCATTGTTGCCTCTTTAAGTTTATTGTTTTTTTATTTTACATCGAAGCAATGAATAGCTTTGGAAAATCAACTGAGAATTTTTTATAAAGTTCATTTGCTGATTTTGCATCGTCTTTTTCAATTGCATTCAACCATTCATTAGCCATTTTATTTATTGGGCTAAACAATGGTTCTAAGTTTTCTGCATTTTTAATTTTGCTAGAAGATTGATCTAATAATTTTTTTATCATCCCAATATTTTCTTTCGCAGATTTTATGTTACCTGCATTAGCCATATCTGTTGAAAGTTTCATTTGCATATTGAGGGAAAATAAAATGTCTGTTAAATCAACAGTTCCGTTGTTTCTGTGCATTCTTCCAAAAATTTGGCAGAATGTATTACAATACTTTGCTGCAATTTTATAATCCTTTTGAGCAGCTAAAGTTTTAACAAGAGTTAAATTATCTGCAAAATCATCAAAGTAACTTGACCACAGTGGATCGTTTTTATATTCTGCCGGTGGATTATTTTTATATTTCTCAGTCAACATTTTAAGCTCTGCATCTGCATCAGCGATAACATTATTTACCTGTTGTTCAGTTGGTGCTTCAGCTTTCATTGTTCCACAAACCATAACTGCTTTTTTATGAAAGCCGGAAGCTTCCTTATCAAAAACAGATTGTGCAAACATTGATGATGCTAATATTGCAATTGCAAAAAATATGGCGTACAATTTTTTCACGTTATATCTCCTTTTTTATTTTTAATAAAGGAGCGGCTTTGCCGCTCCGTTTTTTTTAATTAGTAGCAATTATAATCCGAACATTAAGCTTACGTAAGTATTCCAGTAACTTAGATTATCAACATTGTATTGATACTTTGTTGAAAGATCTAAGCCAATATTTTCACTTAATGGAATTGCGTAACCTGTTCCAACGCTAAATCCCCATTCTGTTTTTGAATCAGATGTATTAGCAGGACCATCCCAACTATAAAAGTGAACTCCGGTTTCAACCATTCCATACCAACCACTTACAAAGTAAAGTTTTGTACCAACTACCAATGGAACTGAGGTATATGTAAAACCGTTATTTTCAGCAAAGCTTAAATAACCGCTTGTTAATGTACCGTTCCACTTTCCACCGAGATGGAATTCATATTGTCCGGTAACGCCCCAGCCAGTGCTGGCTACATCAGAAAGATCACTCATCGGGAAATTTAATTGTGTTCCCACGCTCAAAATGTTTGAGCTTTTTAGTGATTGAGCATTAGAAATGCTAACAAGCATTACTAAGCTGAACAGGGTGGATAGTAACTTTTTCATTTTATAACTCCTTATGTTTAGTTATTTTGGAGTATAAATTATGTCGGGATTTGTTCGCGCAAATCCTTTTACGCATAATTTATACGTTGTTTATTTAGTGGAGCGGCACCTTGCCGCTCCGTTTTTTTCAGTTTATTAAAGAACAATTATTATTTAGCTACACAATCAATACAAACGTGCTTGCCATTTTTAATTCTTCCATATTCTTCAACAGTCATCTCGCCGCACTCGTCGCATACAAATCCGTTGAAGCTATCTTTCTTTGGTTCAAGTTTGTAATCAAACACATCAGAAATTTTTACTAACATTTGTTCCGGTGCAGCCATTACCTTGTTAATTAATGGATCGACAACTTGTGCGGGAACTTTACTTGCAGGAATTCCTTTCTCTCTGTACTCTTTGAAAAAGTCTGTTTGTTTGTTTGCAAGCATAGCTTCTGCGGTTGGGGTTACACGAACTGCTTTTCCAGTTGCTTTGTTAACAACTGTTACAGCCCATTTACCCTTGTGTGTTTTTTTAATGTTTCCTTTTCCGAATGTTGTACCCATTATTACCTGCAAGCCATCAGCATAGCAAGTTGCACAATGATCTTCACCAAGATCAACGAACGCAATAATTTGTCCGTCTTGCGCTCTATCAACACCGAGTTTATTCATTGCGGCTGCGCCTACTCGTAAGCCCATTGGCATTGCTGGGCATTTGTGTCCGTGAAATTTTTGTCCGAACTCTAACCATTCTTGTGGATTAACCATTTTATTTTTCCTTTGTTTATGAAAGTTGTTTATTGTTAATTAAAAAATATTTGATATTGTATTTCAGCAATGTTGATGTTTCCATCACCATTAAATTGAGTTTTATAATCTGCCATTAATTTATTTTTTTGTGTAAAGTAATAATTCAAACCAACCAGATACCATTCATTATCATTTGATGTAGGATTTAAATCTTTGTACTTCTCAATTTGTGCAAGTAATTGAAAATCATCGTTTAGATAATACCCTGCATACGCATAATATCCCCACGCATTTTTCTTGATGATATTTGCGTTTACAAACTCACTTTGAAAATCAAATTTGTTTAGCTTAACTTCTGTTTGAAATCCATAACGATAATCATTGCCGGTAATGTTTTCGCTGGATGAAAATATTTTAGATAAAGTTTGATTATCTAAAAATCTGTAGCCGAATGATGAGCCGATATTAATTAGCTCATCTTTATCCTTAAGAATATTGTAACTGATTTTTGTTGTGTAAAGAAGATCATTGCTGATGTTGTTGCCGGGCACTTTCTGATTGCCATTAAAAATACCCAGACTTATTTCCAAATTTGAATTTAGTAAATCAAAATTTCCCTCAACACCAATTTCACGAGCTGAACTTTTATCTCCGTGAATTAAATTATTGATTACATTAGCTCTTTCTAAAACTGGAATGAAAGCATCTGATTGCATTCTTTGTAAAGTAAAATTCGGTACAAACTTGCCAACCCGTAAAAATCCAAAGTTCCATTTTACATCTGCAAAAGCATCCTGAAAATAAAAATTTTCATCATTAGCAGAGCGATAAACTACCTGCATTTTATATGTGATATTATCAGCCATTGGAGCTTTGCCATCCAGCCAAAGTTTTGCACGCCTTATCATAAAACTGCTGCTGTTGCCATCACTATAAGTAAAACGACTTTGAATGTATCCGTGAAATTCAGGATTATCATTTTGTGCATAACTTGCAGTCAATGAAATCAAAATTCCCAAAAGAACTAATAACAACTTTTTCATAACATTCCCCATATCATCTTAACAGCGATTCCTAAAAGCACAATACCGATGATTAGTTTTACGTGCCGACCTTTAAGTTTATCAACCATAAGCCAAGATCCCAAAAGAGCGCCTCCTGCAGAACCAGCCACAGTCCATCCAATTAAACCGTAATTCATTCCGGCAAGAGACATATGACCAAGAAACCCGGTTAATGAAGAGAAGATTACAACAAATGATGTGGTTGCAGAGGCTTTTTTAGGGTCGAAACCAAGTGCAACAAGTGCCGGAACAATAATATTGCCGCCGCCGACGCCAAGCAATCCACCAATAAAACCAGCAAGACTGCCAACAGTCATTCCAACAACGATAAGTGCTCGTGTACTTGCGATGGTTTCTTTCGCCTTAGGTGTATAAAATAGCATCATCATCGCTGCAAATATCAGAAACCCGACGAATAACCAGAGCAATATATTTCGATCAAGCCCTTGGCTAACCCACGCACCGATGGGTGAGAGTATTGATGCAACAATGAGAATTGGAATTGCTACGTTCCAAACTATGATTCGGCTTCGAACAAACTTAACAGAGGCAACCGACATCGCAACGGCATTGAGAAGAAGAGCTGTTGCCATGGCTGTATGCACTTCAATACCGAGCGCGATAAAGACAGGAATCAAGATAAATGCTGCTCCAACACCCGCTATGGTGAGTAACGCAGTAAAAATAAAAGTGATGCCACCAGCTATTAAATACATACAATCACCTTACTTTAAATTTGGTAAATGAATTATTACTTCCTCATCTGTTCTTTCAGAACAAGGAATACAAACTTTCTTTCCATCTTTTACACGTAAGTATCTTTCAAAAACATACTCACCGCACACTTCACACTTTGCTTTGTTAAACGAACCTTTAACAGGAGCATATTTAAAATCTTTCAGCACGATTACATTAAAAAGTTCATCGTTAGTTGCATTAAGAACGATATCAATAATATCTTTTCTTACATTCTCCGGTATCTCGGAAGGTTCAATTCCCTGTTTGCGATACTTAAAAAATTCGTGCGGTGCAAGCTTATCCTGGAATTCATTCTTAAGAACAATTCTTACCGCATCTTTTTTACCTGGATACCAAAAAATTGCGGCAACTTTACCGTAATTCATTCTGTCTATCATACCTTTGCCGAATGTTGCGCCGGTTGCAGACATAATTCCATCTTGCATACAACCTTGCGGGTGACCAACACCCATTTCAGAAAATACGTGCATTTGATGATCTAAACTTTTTTTAACGCCTAATTTTTCCATTGCCAAAGTTCCCATTCTAAAACCAATTGGCATAAAGGGGCAGCGATGCCCGTGAAATTCGAAAGTCCATTCCGGTAATTGAAATCCGCCTAAGTCGGATTTTACTTCGTTCAACATTTTAATTCTCCTTATTTGATTAATGTAATTTTTCTGTGTGATCTACTATTGAACCATTGATGACGGCTTGAACAGCTTCATCAATATTTTTTATATCCGTTACTACAGGTTTAATGTTTAATTGAAGCATACTTTGATAAGCGCCATTTCCCATTCCACGTGCAAGTAAAATCTGGCAATCATTAATTACTTCTGCCATACTAACGTGTTTGGAATGTGAGTGTTCATCAAGTCCGTGCTGTCCATCTGAATGATGATGTTCTTCCTGTGCAAAGTTATAATGACCAAGTTTTTCGCGGCGTTCTCTTTTAACTACTTTGCCGTTTTCAACAAAGAGTACTTCATAATAGGCGGCTCTGCCAAAATGTTGGCTTATCGTAAATCCATCATCTGTAACTGCTGCGATATTGATTGTTTTGTTTTCCATTTTATTTCCTTTGATTAGGTAATCGTTTACTTACCTATATTATTAAAAAATATTTATTTCTTTTCCAATGCTTTTTTAATCAAGCAAATCATATTTTCACAAAATTTTTCTTGTTTCATAGTGCCAGGGGCAAGAATCATTTCAATATTTAATGAAATAGGAATTCCCATATAAAGCGTAGCTACATTATCAACATTTAATGAATCGTTCCAAATTCCTTCATTCATTCCTTGTTTAATAATTCTGCTTATAAATTCTTTTTGTGAAAGCAGAATATTGCGCAATCCTTTCTTAAGTGATGGCTCATTCATGTGGGCAGCTTCTGAAAACAAAAGTATTGTAATGCCTTTATTTTCAATAAGATACTTAATATGGAGACAAAGAAACTTAAATAATTTTTCCTCTGCACTTAAATCAGATGAGAATGTTATTTTTTCCTGATCAGCAAGAAGTTCATTTTTTACATCATCAAGAATGGAAAGCATAATTTCTTTCTTGGATGAAAAATGTCTGAAGAGAGCTCCTTCGGTAACACCTATCTTCGATGCCAGATTTCTGGTAGATAGTTTTCCAATCCCTTCGGTTGATATAATCTCTAAAACAGCTTTCTTAATCTGTTCTTGTCTGGTTTCTGTATCTAATCTTTCTGCTGCCATTTTGAATCCTTTAAATAATTAAGTAAACACTTACTTATTAAGATACATAATAAAAATTATTTGTCAAGTCTTTTCTTAAAAAAAAATTATTTGTGTGATTTATCTTAAAATTGATGATATAGCAAGAAAAATGCTAAGACTTATATCCCACTACGGTAATACTAAAGATACCTTTAAGACTTTTAGCGTATTCTTTAATCCCCTCTTTAGATAAATAATTAATTAGTAAGTCTTCAGGCAGGTTTATTTTTTTAGATTTTTTAATCTCTATATCCTTAAACCCGGCATTTTTTATTACATCAAGATATTCATCGATTTGTAAAGCTCCAGCTACACATCCAGCATACATCTCTGCTGACTTTTTAAGTCCGTCGGGCAATTCGCCCTGGATAACAATGTCTGAAACACAAAAATGAGCACCGGGTTTTAGTATTCTATAAATCTCAGAAAAAGCTTTCTTCTTGTCCGGAACTAAATTCAAGACACAATTGCTTACTACTACATCAGCAAAATTATTTTGCAAAGGCATTTCTTCAATATCGCCAAATCTAAATTCAACATTCTCATATCCAAGTTTTGCATTGTTAATTTTTGCTTTTTCAATCATCTGCTCGGTCATATCAATACCGATTACTCGCCCTTCTTCACCCACAATAGCACGAGCAACAAAAACATCATTTCCTGCACCGCTGCCAAGATCAACAACTGTATCACCTTTTTTAATACCCGCATACTCTGTTGGTAAACCGCAACCCAGGCCAAGATCTGCTTCAGCCACATAGCCATCTACATTTTTATATTCATCACCAATCATTGTAAAATTTAAGGCCGTGGAATCACCGCAGCAGTAAGAAACAGGACCGCAGCATCCGGCACCGCTCGATACTTTTGCAATTTCCCCGTACTTTTCTTTAACTATTTTTTTTAATTCATTTGGTGAACTCATCTTTTAATTCCTTTTGTTATTCATTTCATAAATATTAAAACTTGGAAATATTCCATTTAATTATTAGGAAGAAAGTATTTATCAATAGATTCTAAAATATCTTTTCCCAAATCAATCGTAATAACTTTTCTCTTATTATCAATCAAAGCTTGTCTATCACCCAGAGCTTGTGCCTTAATTAATATTCCAAAAGTGATTGAGGTTTTTTCTTCGCCTGGATTTTCAGGAATCGGTAAATCTTCCTCAATACTTGAAGTAAATTGAATGAAATAACCGTTACCCGCATCACCTTTGTGAAGCTGACCAGTTGAGTGTAGAAATCTTGGACCAAAGCCAAGCGTTGTTGCTACCTTATATTTCTTTTGTATAGTAGTTCTTAATTTTTGTAAAGCTTCTGTCGTTTTTTCATTCGGGGCAAGATATGCTTGTATCGAAACATAATTTTTTCCACCTTTGCAATCAGATAGGAATGAATTTAAAACTTCATCAATTGATTTAGCTTTTACATTACCATATACCGTTATTCCTTTATCCTGTAGTACCGGTTGCAGCTCAGGTAATTTTCCTTTCTCCTGATATTCTTTCATCATCAGTCTGGCTACAACTTTTGCCTGCTCAACATTTGGCTGATCAAAAGGTTGAATTTGTAAAATCCATCCGGCAATGGCTGTAGCAAATTCCCATAAAAAGAATTGCTTACCAAGTTCAAGTTTATGTTCAAGTTCAAGTTCAAGGAATGGAAAGTTTGAGGATCTTAATTTTTCAACTCTTTTATCATAAGTTATATCATCCTTAAGTTTGATGTAAACAAATAATCTATCATTTGAGTAAAATTCAGGTAGCTCAATTGATTCCAAATCAACAGGAAGTATTCCCTTTCCAGATTTACCTGTACTTTCTGCAATCAACTGCTCTATCCAAGCACCTATATATGAAAATTCCGGCGAGATTATATAAGTTAATTTGTCTATCCCCTGCTTCCCTAATACGCCAATAATCGTTCCGATCTTCGCGGCAACATTTTCTGATATTTCCTTACCTGATTTTTTACAATTCAAAGTTTCTTCTTTTGCGTTGGACAAAATCTTTTCAATATCAATTCCAACTAAAGCGGCTGGTACGATTCCAAAAAGAGATAAAGCTGAAAATCTACCGCCGATGTTTGGATCATTAAGAAATATTTTTCTAAAATTTAATTCCTCAGCAACCTTTTGTAACCCACTTCCCGGATCAGTAATTGCCGCAAAATGTTTTCCGACCTCATCTTTGCCTAACATGTGCAATGCGTAATTATAAAAGAATTTCATAAATGAAAATGTTTCAACTGTACCACCGGATTTTGTAGAAACTATGTAAAGAGTTTTTGCAGGATTAAATTTCTTGGCATAATTCATAACCACATCAGGATGAGTAGAATCTAAAACAGCTAAATCTAAATAACCATCTTTAACTCCAAATGTTAATCTAAAAACCTCAGGAGCTAATGATGATCCGCCCATTCCCATTAATAAAGCATGCGTGTATCCCGCTTCTTTAACATCTTCAACAAAACTTTTTATTTCAGTAAATGATTTACCTGTAACATCAACACTATCAAGCCAGCCGAGTCTGTTTGAGATTTCTGCTGGATCGTTGCTCCAAACTGTATAATCTTTTTCCCAGATTCTATCAACAATTTTTTGATCATTCAGATTTTTAATTGCATCATCGATATGCTTTAAATTTTTACCAATTGAATATTTAAATAACATTTTTGGTCCTTTCGTATAAAAATATTTTTCCGTAAGAAATATAATCACATAATCTTTTACGAAATAATAATGATTAGCTGTTTTGTGGTTCATTCATTAAATTATTATAAACTTTATGAGAATTTTTTGAAGAAGAGATCAAATAAAACAATTGCCTATTATTTAATCTTAGTTTGGATTATAGCTGCTTTTCTATTGGAATCAAGCGATCTTTGGATTTCTATAAATCTTTATAATCCAGATGCCGGCTGGGCAATTTTTCTGGAAAAATTTGGTGAGATACCCGGATTGATAGTAGTTTTAACAGCTATTCACATTTATGTTGTTACACTCCGCGCTTCATCAAACATAAAAACAATTTTATTTACCGGATTTTTATTGACCACAGCTTCATTAATCACAATATATATTTTATGGGCTTTATCCCTGGCTTTTACTAATGATGTAATTGCCTTTAATGTACATAGAAATTATTTTTTTCTTACTGCTGTATTATTCAATATTATCCTATCGATAATTTTTAGAAAAAGATACAAGTTTTCAAAAAAGGCAGTTTTGTTTTCACGAATTTCTTTTAAAATGTTTTTTTACGGATATATAGTTTTTGTTGAGCCATTAAAAATATTCTGGGGTAGAATCCGATTCAGAGATCTTGCAGGAAATTATTCTAACTTTAGTGCATGGTATATTCCACAAGGCATAACAGGTAATGATTCATTCCCTTCCGGACACGCAGCAATGGGTATTATGATGCTTGCTTTATTTGTTTTCTTTACTGATAAACCTTTTTACAAAAGAATTATTTTTAAAGGATTAATAATTAGCTGGGCATTGGCAGTTTGTGCAAGCCGTGTGGTTATCGGTGCTCACTTTGCTTCAGATGTATTGTTTGGAGCTTTTATAATGATTATCTCATACCTGTTTCTAATTAATAATGCTAATAAAACATTAAAATCTGGGACTGATTAGTTTTATTTTTTACCGAAATATTTTTTGTAATTGCTTAGTTTAATCAGCCCAACCATACCATCATAAATTCCGCCTTCTCTAAATCCATCATAAACTCTTACAACGATTGTATTTCGTTCTCCAAACTTTAGAAGCTTTTGCGGAACAGAATAAACTCTGTTAATTCTATATTCCTCATTTTTATCAAACTCGGTTGGTATTTTTTCAAAATTCCATTTACCAGTTGATCCCACAAAAGTTCCATTAACAAAAGTCTGATCAATATCATCGATCTTGCCAAGTAGTAAAATCATACTTTCACCATCAAGTTCTTTTGGCAGATAAAAAGTTTTCTTGTACCAGGCAAATCCATCATAATCCTGATAACCCTGAACATCCCAGTTTTCGGGAACCATAATTTTATCAGTATTAGAATCAACCGCTTCATTTTTTAGAAAAGATGAATCATCACCAGTTTTAAAATCCCATATTCCACTTAAATTCACATCAGGTTCAAATCTTCCCTCATAAGTATACAATCCTATTTTACCACTCAATATGCCTCCGTCAAGTTCATTATCAAAAATTCTTACGGCAATTATGTTATCAGCATCTTTTTTTAGAAACTCTTTCGGAATGTAATATTTTCTAAATGCATTATAAGCAGTTCTGTAGTTTGGTGGAAATCCACCGGAAACACCAATCAGATTACCATTAATAAAAGTTTGATCAACGTCATCAACATATCCTAAAATAAGATAAAGATCCTTTGCAGCCACATCAGGAGTTAATTTAAATGATGTTCTGTACCAAGCGTATCCATCATAGCCGGGGAAACCTTGATTCTCCCACGATGATGGTACATAAACTTTTTCCCATTTGCTATCATTAACATCTTTTTCCTTCCATTTAATATTATCGCCAAGACTAAATTTCCATCTACCGGATAAATCAAGTACTAACTTTTCTGTTCCATTTTTTGGTGGAGGCGGCGGACTTGAATTTTCAAAGCATCCGCTCGTGAAAAATGCAATTAGGATTAAACTGATCGCGGTTATTGTAAGATTATGTTTCATAAATCATTTTTAATTTTTCTTGATATAAAACTAATTCATTAACCATTTAATAGCATCACCGTAAAGTAAACAATTGTAAAAAATTGTCATGATATTGATTTGACAGATAGTTCAAAATAACTATTTTCTCAATGCATTCTATCAATATTCTTTAAGAGGACAAATGAAAAAACTTTTATTACTTTTATTATTCCCTGTTTTAATCGAATGTGTTTATCCGCAAAATGAAAATCAAACTATCGATTCAACAATCTGGAAAAAAGCTGAGCAACTTTGCAAAAATTATATCCTTGTTGATACTCACATTGATTTACCTGATTGGCTTTACGATGAATGGTTTGATGTCATTCAACTCAGCAAAGGTGAAATCGATTATCCTCGTTCAATAAAAGGCGGACTTGATATTGCATTTATGTCCATTTATACTTCACCAAGTCTGGAAGGGACAGGTCAATCCAAAGTAAAAGCGGATTCAATGATCAGTCTGGTTCATAAAATGGTTAAAACCTGGCCGGATAAATTTTATTTTGTTCGATCTACTTCTGATATTGATAAAAATATTAATCAAGGTAAAATCTTATTAACAATGGGAATGGAAAACGGTTCACCGATTGAAAATAATTTGAAAAATCTCAGCGAGTTTTATGATAAAGGTGTTCGTTACATAACACTCGCACATTATAAATGGAATCATATCTGTGATTCTGCTAATGATCCTGAAAGAAAATGGAATGGACTAAGTCCTTTTGGTGAAGAGGTAGTTAAAGAAATGAATCGTTTAGGAATGATGGTTGATATTTCACACGTTAGCGACAGCACTTTTTATGATGTTATAAAACT
>OEIU01000316.1_pt1 | contig 48054 bp, 36 predicted proteins | sample 1539221 | NCBI WGS metagenome assembly OEIU01 (sample SAMN03792071, study PRJEB22550) | activated sludge metagenome | feature: wastewater treatment plant; material: activated sludge; isolation source: Wastewater treatment plant of a petroleum refinery complex | place: Argentina: Zarate | collected... | reverse complement strand
CAGCCCGCGACCAGTATAGCGCCCGCGCCTCGAGGGGTTCCTTCCGGCGCAAGGACACGCATCAGTCCAGGCGGATATCGGCCAGGCGCTGCAGCGCCTCGGCATACTTGGCCGCGGTCGTATCGATGATCCTTTGCGGAATGTGCGGCCCCGGTGCCTGCTTGTTCCAATCCAGGGTCTCCAGGTAATCGCGCACGAACTGCTTGTCGAAACTCGGCGGACTGATGCCGACGCGATACTCGTCCGCGGGCCAGAAGCGCGACGAATCGGGCGTCAGCATTTCGTCCATCACGTAGAGCTTGCCGTCCGCATCGGTGCCGAACTCGAGCTTGGTGTCGGCGATCAGGATGCCGCGCGTCGCCGCGTAGTCGACCGCATGCCGGTAGATGGCAAGGGTCGCTTCGCGCACCTTTTCGGCCAGCTCGCGGCCAACCTGGCTGGCCACCGCCTCGAAACTGACGTTTTCGTCATGGCCACCGAGCGCGGCCTTGGTCGAAGGCGTGAAGATCGGTTCCGGCAGGCGCTCGGCCTGGCGCAGTCCGCGCGGCAGGGCGATGCCGCAAACCGTGCCGCTGGCCTGGTAATCCTTCCAGCCCGAACCGATCAGGAAGCCGCGCGCGATGGCCTCGAAGGGCACGGGCTTGAGGCGCTTGCTGACCACGCTGCGACGTGAATAGAGATGCGCGTCGACGCCGGCTGGCAGAACGGAAGCGACTGTCCGCCCGGTCAGGTGGTTCGGCATCAGAGTGGCGGTGCGAGCAAACCAGAAATTCGACATCTCGGTGAGCATCTCGCCCTTGCCCGGTATCGGATCGGGCAAGACCACGTCGAACGCGCTGAGGCGGTCGCTGGCGACGATCAGCAGTTCGTTGTCGGGCAGGGCGTAGACGTCGCGGACCTTGCCGCGGTGGATCAGTTCCAGTCCAGGAAGGTTCGATTGGGACAGCGTCGTCGGCACGGCGTCGTTTCCGCAGCAGGGGGCAGCGCGCAGTTTAGGGCAACGCTGATCAAGTGGCGCAATCGTCACGACACCTGTCTGCGTGCAGATCGCGGCGCGCTGGCGCAGATGCACCGTGGCCGTGCTTCAAGCCAGCGCAACAAAGAGATGCGCGCAGACAGGTGTCGCCTGACCGATTGTTTCAATTGAAACAGGTGGCATTCAAAAGGCCCGCCAACCGCACCGCGCGTCTCGCCAAGGCAACCAGCCTTCACTTCGCCACGCAGCACGGCTGGCGGGCCTTTTGAACGCCATGACGGTTGTGCCACTTGATCAGCGTTGCCTTAACCGCAGCGCCCGCTCCGGGCCGTGTAAAATGCCCGGCCTCCCCGTTTCCGGAACCTGCTGGATGCCCTGCGATCCCCGCGTCAAGCCAATGCAATCCGCCCCGGGCGCGCTTTCACGAAGGGCCGGCTGTGCGAGCGCGGAGCAGGTCGGCAGGTGAGCATCATCGGCAAGCTGGTCGGCGCCCTGCTCGGGCTGCTCGTGTTCCGCAACTTCGTCGGGGTCATGATCGGTGCCTTCGCCGGACACATGTTCGACCTCAGCGTCAGCCAGGCACGATCCAACGCGCGCGCATCGTCGTTCGTCGAGCCGCTGTTCGCCTTTGCCGGCGCCCTGGCGAAGTCGGATGGCCGCGTATCCGAACTCGAGATCCGCGCGGCCGAGGCGCTGATGAACCGGCTGCGCCTCGACCCGGACATGCGGCGCATGGCCATCGAGCGTTTCAATGAAGGCAAGGCTCCGGGATTCGAGGTCCACGTGGCCGTCGGCGAGCTCAAGGCCTGGACACGCGGACGCCGCGACCTCGCCTTCCTGCTGCTCGACATGCTGCTTGACCTTGTCCACGCCGAAGGGACGCCGGTCGCCAACAAGCTCGGCATGGTGCGCAAGCTGTGCTGGGCCCTTGGCGTCACCGATGCGGAACTCGATGCAGTCAGCGCGATGAAGGGCTACGGACCGCGCTACCACGGCACCCAGGGTGCGCGACCGGGCCAGCGCCCCTCGCGCAACACGGTGTCGACGGCCGATCCCTACGTGGTGCTCGGCATCTCGCACGAGGCGGATCCGCGCGAGATCAAGCGCGCCTATCGCAAGCTCATGAGCCAGCATCATCCGGACAAGCTCGGCAACGTGCCCGAGGAGCTCAAGCACCGGGCGGAATCGCGCGCGCGCGAGATCAACGCCGCCTACGAGCGGATCAAGAGCGAGCGCGGCTTTACCTGACCCGCTGCGTCCTGGCGCGCCTTGAGACAGGCGGGTGCCGTTTTGCGCCCTTACTGCGGAGAACCCGTCCTCCGGAGTGGATCCCATGCGCAGCCGTCGATTTCCCGTATCCGCCCTTGTCGTACTTCTTGCCCTCGCCGCAGGCGCCGCCTGGGCCCAGTCCGAGCACTGGCAGCCGCTCGAGCGGATCGACGTGCAGCCTGGCGGCGCCGCCAGCGCAACCCGGTTCGCATTGGCCGAAGCCTCGATCAGCGACGATGGGCGCTGGGTCGTGTTCTCCTCGTCCGCGGCCGACCTCGTCGCGGGCGACAGCAATGCGCAATCGGACGTATTCGTGCGCGACCGGCGCAATGCAAGCACGCGCCGGCTGAGCCTGCGCGCCGACGGATCGCAGGCGCTGCTGCCGAGCTACCGTGCGCAGGCCACGGCCGATGGCCGCTTCGTCACCTTCGTTTCGAACGATAGCCTGCTGGTCGGCAACGACCAGAACTCGGCCGCCGACCAGTTCCTGCTCGACCGCGATGCCGACGGCAATGGCATCCTCGACGAACCGGGTGGCACGACCATGCAACTGGTCAGCCTCAACAATGCCGGCACGACCTTTTTCAACGGCGCGAAGAGAGTGATCGCCGCGATCGACCGCAGCGGCAACGCGGTGACCTTCGCCACCCTGCAGCCGCTGGCCGGCAACGACAACAACAGCCAGCCCGATGTCTACGTCCGCGACCGCATCACCGCGACGACCCGGCTCATCAGCCAGTCGACCGACGGCACGGTCGGCAACGACCAAAGTCCCGACTTTTTCGCACCACCGCTCGACATCAGCGACAGCGGCAAACTGGTCGTGTTCAGTTCCAATGCGACCAACCTCGATCCGGCGAGCCCGGGATCCGGACTCGGGATTTTCCTGCGCGACCGCGACAGCGACGGCAACGGTACGCCGGACGAGCCCGGTGGATCGACAACCCGGCGCATCCACGTCGCTGCGCCCGGTGGCGCCGAGCTGCCGACGGGGCCGTTCGCCCAGTTCGATCTCAGCGGCGACGGTCGCTGGATGGCGATCGCCGCCTCGAATGCGGCCGGCCCGAACCCGGTGGGCACGGACATCTATCGACATGATCTCGGCCTCGATCTCGATGCACCGGTCGTTTTCGTCGCGGCCGACTGGCGCAAGGGCAATGCGAACTGTTGCGGCAACCAGGGTCCAAGGATCTCCCGCCAGGGCGATGTCCTCGCCTTTACCTCGACCCAGAACTACAACTTCGGCGGAGTCAACGGCGGGCGCAGCGACGTCTTCGTCGAAGCCGGTGCCGGCACGCTGACCCGGATCACCGACTCCCCAGTTCGGGCCAGCCAGGATGACGGGCTCTCCTATGGCGTCATGGCGCTTTCCGCGAACGGCGCGTACATGGTTGTTGGCGTCGCTGGCGCGGGGACCAGCGCAGCGCCGGCGGAAGGCTTTTTCGTCTACCAGCGCGATCAAGTGTTCGAGGCAGCTTTCGATCCGCAGCCATGACCCGTCGCAGCGAGCCAGGGCAAACCAGCGACCGCCGCCGACACCCACCCGCGGGCCGGCTACAATCCCTGCCCGAAGGGGGTACGGGATGGACGACGGCGGCGCGATCACCGGATTGCTCAGGCGCATGTCGGCGGGCGAGGCGGAGGCCGAGGCGGACCTGTTGCCGCTGGTCTACGCGCAGCTGCATGCGTTGGCCGCGCGCTACCTGCGCGGCGAGCGCGCCGCGCATACGCTTTCGCCGACCGCGCTGGTCAACGAGTCCTGGCTGCGTCTGGCCAGTGACGTCAGCTTTTCGCCGACCGATCGCCGCGACTACTTCGCGGTCGCTGCTCGGCGCATGCGCCAGGTGTTGGTCGACCATGCGCGCCATCGCGATGCGGCCAAGCGCGGAGCCGGCCTGCGCGAGGCCGCCATCACGCTGTCGTCGCTGGCGAGCGAGCAGGGCAACGGCGACGTTGATGCGCTGGCACTCGATCAGGCCCTGTCGCGACTCGAAGCCATGGACGCGCGCAAGGCCAGGGTGGTCGAACTGCGCTACTTCGCCGGCCTGACCATGGACGAGGTAGCCGAAGTGCTCGATGTATCGCGGGCGACGGCGCAACGCGACTGGGAGGTTGCCCGCACGTTCCTGTTCCAGGCGTTGCGGTGAACACTGACGAGCAGGCCGGCGCGGGCGACGCCATCGTCGCGGCCGCACTTTCCCTGTTCGAACGGGCTCTCGAAAGGAGCGCCGCCGAGCGCGAGTCGTTCGTCCACGACGCAGCCGCGGATGATGCGCCGCTGAGGCTTGCCACGCTTGCCTTGCTGGTGGCGCACGCGGCGAGCGAGGGCTTCCTCGACCCGCAACCGGCGATCGCGCACGAGTTGGGCGCCTATCGCCTGGTCAGTCCGCTCGGCGCCGGCGGCATGGGCCAGGTCTGGCTGGGCGAGCGCGTAGACGGAGCTTATCGGCAGCGCGTGGCGATCAAGGTCCTGGCCAGCGTTCTCGGCGATCCCGACGCGCTGCGTCGCGCCGAAGCGGAGCGCCAGTTCCTCGCTTCGATCGAGCACCCGAACATAGCGCATGTGCTCGATGGCGGCAGTACCGCGCAGGGCCAACCCTATGTCGTGATGGAGTACGTCGACGGCGAGCCGATCGACCAGTGGTGCCGCCAGCGCCGGATCGATCCGGTGGCACGCGTGCGCCTGTTCCTGCAGGTGCTGGGTGCGGTCGAGGCTGCGCACCGTTCGCTGATCATCCATCGCGACATCAAGCCGGCCAACGTCCTCGTCACCGCTTCCGGCGTGGTCAAGCTGCTCGATTTCGGCATCGCCAAGTCGCTCGACGCCGCAGCGGGCGGTGCCACGCGCACCGGCTGGATGCCGATGACGCCCCGCTACGCGAGTCCCGAGCAGCTCGCCGGCAAGGCGCTGACCACGGCCAGTGATGTCTATGCACTCGGATTGCTCCTGCATGAACTGCTGACCGGCGTCGCTGCCAACCCGGGTACTTCCCAGGGCGTTTCCCAACTCGCGTTATTCGTTTCCACCCATTCGCCTACCCGGCCGAGCCAGCGCATCGAGGCTACGGCGCTCGGCATCGAGCCGCGCCTGGCGCGTGACTGGCACAGGCGCATCGCTGGCGACCTCGATCGCGTCGTCATGAAGGCGCTGGCGCCGGAGCTGTCGCGGCGCTATGGAACCGTCCAGGCTTTCGCCGCGGACCTCGCGTGCTGGCTCGACAAGCGCCCGGTCAGCGCGCGCGCGGGCGGGCAGGCCTATCGCTTCGGCAAGTTCATCCAGCGCAACCGGATCAGTGCCGCGGCCACTGCAGCGGCGGCGTGCGCGCTCGCGGTCGGTCTCGGTATCGCGGCGGTCCAGCAACGTCGCGCGGCGGACGAGGGCGAACGTGCGCTGCGCGCGAACCGGTTCCTTACCGACATGATTGCGCGCGCCGATCCGTACGCCAGCGGCAAGCCGCCGACCCTGGTCGACGCACTCGATCGCGCCGTTTTCGATATTCCACAGCAGCTCAGTGGCCAGCCGCTGCTCGAGGCCGACGTGCGCCATGCCATCGGCCGCGCATACCTGATGCTCGAACGCAACGATGCGGCGCGAACCCAGCTTGAGCGCGCCGTAGCGCTGCGCGCGGACGCGGGCGGGACCGAGTACGCCCGCGTGCTCGACTCGCTGGCCATCCTCGAATGGCAATCCGGCCACTATGCTCGCGCCGAAGACCTGTTCCGCGCGGCACTGCAGCAATGCGGGGATGACCAGCGCGGGCGCGCGCAGCGTTCCGAATTGCTCAATGACTATTCGTCGCTGCTTTCCAGCGTAGGCCGCTATCCCGAAGCGCTGGCCGCGGCGGAGGAGGCGCGCGACATCAAGGACCGCCTGCCCGATATCCCGCCGCGCGAGCGGGCCATCGTGCAGTCGAACATCGGCATGGCCCTGGATGGCCTCGGTCGCTTGGATGAGTCGGTCGCGGCTTACCGCGGCGCGCTGAAGACGTTCGAGGCGCTGCCCTCGCCGCCGCTGCTCGACATCGCGATCAACCTCAACAATCTCGCCTACGTGCAGCGCGAAATGGGCGATATCGAGGAGGCCGTGCGCAGCCAGGAACGCGCCATCGCACTGACCATCGAGGTGATGGGACCGGATTTCCCGCGTCTGTCGGTGCGTTACTCAAACCTGGCCCAGCAGTACGCGCAGCTCGGACGCCACGCGGACGCCGCCCGCGCCGCGAACGAAGCCCTGCGCCTGGCGCCGGCCGCCTTCAGCGCGCACGACCAGGCCCTGGGCCATCTCTATGCGGCGATGGCCACGGTCAGCCTGGCGCGTGGCGATACCGGCCAGGCCGCCGATTACGCGCGCAGGTCGCTGGCAGTCTACGACCTGGCGGAATCGGTCGAACCGGGACGGCGCGAAAAGGCCCAGGGTCTGCTCGATGCGGCAACCCGGGCCGCAGCCGACCCTCACTAGGTGCAAACGGCTGGCAGACGAACCCTTGGCGCTGCTGGCGGTCCTATGGGCAGCGTACGCGGCACGCCCGGCCGGGCGGCTGCGGCGGGCGGTATCCCCGCGGGTCGTTCGCCGCGCAGGCCCTGCCTGCGACGGCAATCGTCCGCCTTGTGCATTTCCCACCATCAAGGCTTGCATGTTCATCATCACCCTCGCCTGCATCACATTGATCGCATCGGCCACGATCGTGCACTACGAAGCGCTCTCCGTGCTGAGTCGCTGGTTGCCCGGCCTGCCCATGCGCAGCCGGGCCAAGCTGCTGGTCGTCGTATTCCTCGTATTCATTGCCCATGTCGTCGAGATCGCGCTCTATGGCGCTGGCTTCCACACGCTGGCCAACACGTTCGGGCTCGGCGGTTTCAACGGCATGGCCAGCGCAACCCTGAGCAACTGCCTGTATTTTTCCGCTGAAACCTACAGCTCCCTCGGATTCGGCGACCTTACTCCGAGCGGCCCTATCCGCCTTCTCGCCGGAATCGAGGCGCTCAACGGATTGCTGCTGATCGGCTGGTCGGCGTCCTACATCTACATTTCGATGGAGCGCTTCTGGTCCAGCGGAAAACCCGCAAACTGATCGTGGGCTGGCGTCGTTGCGGGAGCCGGCGCCGCCGCTGTCAGCGACTGCCTGGTGCATGGCCTCGGCACGAGCGCGATGGGGCGCGTGCGGTGCATGGCAAGGCAGAACAGCCCGCGGCCGGTTCGATCGATCTTCGCGAACTTGCTATGTTGGGACTCGACCAACCGCAGGAGCACCCATGCAGCCGATCACGAAAAGCCCGATTGCCGCATCGACCCGTCATCACCTGCTGTTTGCAGCGGTGCTTGTCCTGGCCGGATCCATGGGCTGCAGCAAGGCCGAGCCGGACACGTCTTCCGGCACGGCCGCCAACACGCGCGGGGAGACGACGCAGGATCGTGGCAGCGCTTCCATGCAGCTTGGCGATGCCACCTGGCAGGCGCGCAGCGCCCGCGCGCGCCTGCGCAACGATACGCTGACGATTTCGGCGAGCAGGACCGTCCGCAACGGCGATGCGGTGCAGAGCGAACGCCTGTCGCTGACAATTCCCGCCTACAAGGGTCCCGGCCAGTACCGCGCCGCAGCGGGCTCGATGTTCGTGCGTGTCGGCATGGATATTCCGCAGGGCGGCGAAGACAGCGAAGCAGCCGCGGGCAAGATCCTCGCCAACGCGATGAGTGGCGCGAACATGACCCGCCTGGCCGACGCCGAAATCGAAATCAGTGCGGTGTCGGGCGGCTTCGTCGAAGGCCGCTTCGCGCAGGCGGGCGGCGCAGGCGCATCGGCCGGCGACATGCAGGGGGTGTTCCGCGCCCGCATGCGCGATTGATCCGCGCCATGCGCCGGGCCGTGCCGCATGCGCGCGGCCACGGGGCGACCTCGGCAGCGCCGCGAGCGCACAAGGCTTGCCCTCGGGCCGCGTTTCCCCGACGATCCCCTGATTCCCGAGCCAGCCAGCGGTTGCCCATGCCTCGTTCGTCGCCCGTCATTGCCCCGTCGATCCTCTCCGCCAACTTCGCCCGGCTCGGCGAGGAAGTGGATGCCGTCATCGCCGCCGGTGCGGAGTGGATCCATTTCGACGTCATGGACAACCATTACGTGCCGAACCTGACGATCGGTCCGCTGGTCTGCGAGGCGCTGCGCAAGCACGGCGTGACCGCGCCGATCGACGTGCACCTGATGGTCAAGCCGGTCGATCGCATCATTCCCGATTTCGCCAGCGCCGGCGCCAGCCTGATCAGCTTCCATCCGGAAGCTTCCGAACACGTCGACCGCAGCATCCAGCTGATCCACGCCAGCGGCTGCAAGGCCGGCCTCGTATTCAATCCGGCGACTCCGCTGAACTATCTGGATCATGTGCTCGACAAGCTCGACCTGGTCCTGATCATGTCGGTCAACCCCGGGTTCGGCGGGCAGTCGTTCCTGCCCTCGGCGCTGGACAAGCTGCGCCGCGTGCGTGAACTGATCGACCGCAGCGGTCGCGACATCCGCCTCGAGATCGACGGTGGCGTCAAGGTCGACAACATCGCCGGGATCGCCCGCGCCGGTGCCGATACCTTTGTCGCGGGTTCGGCGATCTTCGGACAGCCCGACTATGCAGGCGTCATCGCCGCGATGAAATCCGCCATCGCCGGGGTCTGATCCCGGCGTCAACGGCGCGCTGCCGGGTTGCTGCCGGCGCGCCATGCCTTTCGGCCCTCGGGAGCGGCCTCCACGGCCGTTACAATCGGGCCATTCGTGAAATCCTGGAGTTGCCGATGCGTCCCATTGTTCCCGCTGCCGTGCTCGCCCTGTGCGCAAGTTCCCTGGTCCAGGCGATGCCGGCCGGCAACTCGCGCCTGCTGCGCTTTCCCGATATCTGCGGCGATGCGATCGCTTTCGTGCAGGCCGGCGACATCTACACGGTCGCCGCCAGCGGCGGCACGGCGCTGCGGCTGACCTCGCATGCCGGCCAGGAGCTGTATCCGAAATTTTCCCCGGACTGCCGCTCGATCGCCTTTTCCGCCGAGTACGACGGCACGCGCCAGGTCTATGTCATCCCGGCCAGCGGTGGCGAACCGCGCCAGCTGACCTGGTACAACGACATCGGCGCGCAACCTTTGCGCGGTGGCACCGACTACCGCGTGCTCGACTGGACGCCGGACGGCAGGAACATCCTCGTGCGCGCCAATCGCGTGCCGACCGACGACCGCGGCGGCCGGCCGTACCTGGTGCCGGTCGATGGCGGCATGGAGTCGCCCCTGGCGGTGCCGGAAACCGGCGGCGGCATGCTGTCGCCGGACGGCAGGACCTATGTCTACACGCCGATCGATCGCGAGTTCCGCAGCTGGAAGCGCTATCGCGGCGGCCGTGCCCAGGATGTATGGACCTACGACCTGGTCGACAACACCTCCAGGCGGCTGACCGACAATCCGGCCACCGACAACCAGCCGACCTGGGTCGGCGACACGATCTACTTCACCTCGGACCGCAACTACACGATGAACCTGTTCGCGATGCCGGCACAGGGTGGCGAGGCTCGCCAGGTCACGCATTTCAGCGGCTTCGACGTGCTCTGGCCGAGTGCCGGCAAGGACGCCATCGTGTTCGAGAACGGCGGCGCGATCTGGCGTTTCGATCCGAAGTCGGAACAGTCGACCGAGGTGCCGATCCGCGTCACCGGCGATTTCCCGCAGACCGTGCCGGGCTGGAAGAACGTCGCCGGCCAGGTCGAATCCTTCGATCTCGACGCGGATGGACAGACCGTGCTGTTCGCTGCCCGCGGCGAGCTGTTCCGCCTGCATGGCGAGGATGCGGATATCCGCAATCTCTCGCATAGCCCCGATGCGCGCGAGCTCGGCGTGACCCTGTCGCCCGATGCCGGGACGGTCGCCTTCCTGTCCGACGCCAGCGGCGAATACGAGATCTGGCTGCAGCCGGTCGCTGGCGGCGCGGCGAAGCAGCTGACGCACGATGGCGGCATCTGGCGCTTCGCACCGATCTTCTCGCCTGATGGCCATCACCTCGCCTATGCCGACAAGCAGCAGCGCCTGCGCATCGTCGATGCGAAAACCGGCAGCACGCGCGAAGTCGACAGCAGCCGCCGCGACGACATCACCGAATACCGCTGGTCGCCGGATGGCCAGTGGCTCGCCTACACGCTCGAGAACGATGCCGGGCTGACCCAGGTCTGGCTGTATTCGCTCAAGGACGGAACGCGAACGGCGGTCACCGAGGCGACTTCCAGCGCCTTCAGCCCGGCCTTCGATCCGCAGGGCCGCTGGCTGTATTTCCTTTCCAACCGCGACTTCCAGTTGCAGTTCAGCGCCTACGAACAGAATTACCTGTATGCCGACGCGACGCGCATCTATGCGGTCAGCCTCGCCGCGGACGGTCCGTTCCTGTATCGCGACGACGACGCGAAAGAGGCCACCGACGACAAGGCGAAATCCGGCAAGGGCAACAAAAAGCTGCGCGTCGACGTCGCCGGCATGATCGGGCGCGAACAGGTGCTCAAGGCCGCCAACGGCAACTACCAGAAGCTGCAGGCCGGACCGAAAGCCGTGTTCTACGCGTCTGTCGCCAACGGCCGTGACGGGGGCGAATTCGAGCTGCGCATGCTCGGCCTCGATGCCGACAAGGAAGCCACCATCGCGCGCGGCCTCGACGACTACCGCGTCGCCGCCGATGGCAAGCACGTGCTGGTGCGCTTCAGCGGCAAATTCGCCCGGCTCGAAACCAAGGCCGACCAGGATCCGGCCAAGAGCGCGCTCGATCTTTCGCGCATGAAGTTGCTCATCGATCCGCCGCGCGAGTGGCACCAGGAGTTCGTCGACGGCTGGCGCATCCTGCGCGACTGGTTCTACGACCCGGGCATGCATGGCGGCATCGAGCGCTGGAATGCCGTACGCGCGCGCTATGAGCCGCTGGTCGCCTATGTGGCCAGCCGCCAGGACCTCGACTACCTGTTCCAGGAACTGGTCGGCGAAGTGCAATCCGGCCACGTCTACGTGCAGAAGGGTGACGAACCGAAGATCGAACGCACGCCCGGCGGCCTGCTCGGTGCCGACATCGTGGCCGACGGCTCGGGCTATTTCCGCGTCGAACGGATCTTCCCGGGTTCGAGCTGGAACGAGCGCGAGCGTTCGCCGCTGGCCGAGCCGGGTGTAAATGTCCGCGCCGGTGATTTCATCCTTGCCGTCGACGGCGTCGATGCGCGCACGGTGAAGAATTTCTATCAGCTGATGCAGGACAAGGGCGAGCAGAAGGTCAGTCTCAGGGTCAACCGCAAGCCCGAGCTCGCCGGCAGTCGCGAGGTACGCGTGAAGGCGCTGACCTCCGAGCAGAACCTGCGCTACACCGACTGGGTCGAATCGCGGCGGGCCATGGTCGACCGCCTGTCCGGCGGGCGCATCGGCTACATCCACGTGCCGAACACCGCCACCGACGGCAACCGCGAGCTGTTCAGGGGCCTGCTTGCCTACTCGGACAAGGACGCGCTGATCATCGACGACCGTTACAACGGCGGCGGCTTCATCCCCGACCGCATGGCCGAATGGCTGGCGCGCAAGCCGCTCAACTACTGGAAGCGGCGCGGCCTCGATCCGCAGGCCACGCCGATGCTCTCGCACAATGGTCCGAAGGCCATGCTGATCAACGGCCTGTCCAGTTCGGGTGGCGATGCGCTGCCGTACTATTTCAGGAAGCTCGGGCTCGGCAAGCTGATCGGTACGCGCACCTGGGGTGGCCTGATCGGTATTTCCGGCAACCCCTCGCTGGCCGATGGCGGCATCCTGCTGGCCGCGACCTTCCGCTTCCTCGACACCGACGGCCACTGGGCGGTCGAGAACGTCGGCGTCAGCCCGGATATCGAAGTCATCGATCGGCCCGAGCTGGTCGCCGCCGGCAAGGATCCCAGTATCGAGAAGGCTGTTGCGGAGCTGCTGGGCGAACTGGCCGCGCACCCGCCGCAGAAAGTGGTCGCGCCGCCGGCCCCGGTGGACTTCGGCGCGCCGGCACCGCAATGAATGCAGCGCGGGCTGCGCTATCCTGCGCAGCCCGCCGACGCCATCCGGAGTGGCAGCCGATGCAGTGTTTCGTCTACAAGAGCTTGCGCAGGCCTGAAACCTACGTGTACCTGCGCGAGGCGGACGGCTTCGACGTCCTGCCCGGGCCGATCGTCGAACAGCTCGGCTCGCTCGGTTTCGTCATCGAGATCGAACTCTCCGCGCAGCGCAAGCTGGCACGGGAGAACGTCGATGTGGTCATGGTCAACCTGCGATCGCAGGGCTACCACCTGCAGTTTCCGCCGCCACCCGCGACCGGCGATCCGGCCTGAGCGGATGCGTCGCGGCGCAGGCATGAACGCAAGCATGGCCGTCGTCGATATACTGCGCGCATTGCGGTTGTTGCCGCGGCCTGGCTGACTTGCTGCACGAAATGCCGAACCCCGCCGCCCGTCCACGTTCCCTGCTCGTTGCCCTGGCCCGTTTCGTTCCCGCGTTGCTGTTTTTCGCGGCGAGCGTGCCGGTCACGCAACCGTCGGCGCTGTTGCTGCTGCTTGCCGGCGATGCGCTGATGCTGACCGCTATCTGCGCCGGCATAGGATTCGACATGGACGGCCCGTTCCTTCGCAGCATCGCGCGCAGGGGCGTGGCTGGCTTCTTCCTGCTCGGTGCCTACCTGATCGTCGTCGCCCTGCTGCTGGCCGGACCCGCCTGGTGGTTGTCGCGCGAACCGTCATTGTCCGGCGCGCTCGCATTGTCGGCGGCGCTGCTGGTTGCCCTGCTCTCGCTGTGGCGCATGTGGCCGGCCTTCGTCCTGCCCTTCGTCGGCGACGACATGCATGCCGAGGGCGGGCAGCCGTCGGGTGTGTGGTCCACCTTGCGCGCATCGGTGGTGTCCGCGCTGCGCCTCACCGGCGAACACGAGCTGTTCTTCAGCCACGGCCTGCCGGCGGCGCTGGCCGCGCTGGCGGTCTGCATCGGCGCCCTCCTGCTGGCGATTCCGGGGGCCGGGCTGAGCATCGAGCTGCGCATTTCGGCGGTCGTCCTCTACGCACTGGTGGTCGTGCCGCTGGCCAGCCTGCCCCTGGCCCCGCGCTGCGCCAGCGCCACCCTCGGCGAGGACCGCCTGCAGCGATCCGCACGCGTGCGCGGCCGCGATGAAGCCGCGGAAAACCCCGTCGCGGCCGTGCTGCCGGAAGACCTGGGCGTGTTCGATGCGAGCGCGACGCTGCTGGCAGCCGCGCGCTCCGGCCAGGTCGAGCTGGCCCTGGCTGCGCTCGAACGTGGCGCCAATCCCGACACCGTGCCGCTGGCGGGCGACCGCGACCAGCGCAGCGTGCTCGTGCATGCGGTGATCCTTCCGGACCTGCGCCTGCTGCGCGCGCTCATCGAGCGCGGAGTGGATGTCAATCGCAGCCATGGCGGCATGGCGCCCCTGATCGCCGCGACGCGCGACAGTTTCCAGGGGCGCCCCGATGCGATCATGACCCTGCTCGCCAATGGCGCCCATCCCGGCGTCACCGATGCCGACGCCAACAGCGTGCTGCACCATGCCGCCCTGTGCGGCGAGCCGATCGTCGCGGCCCTGCTGCTCGACGCCGGCGTCGGCATCGATGCCGTGAACCGTGAAGGCATGACCGCGCTGGGTATCGCCTGTGCCAACGGCAATTGGACCCTGGCCACGTTCCTGCTCGATCGCGGCGCCAGCACCGAGGTCGAGAACTCGCAGCCGGCCCTGCTGCTCGCCGCCACGGTGGCCGAGGATGATCCAACCGGGGTTCGGCTCCTGCTCAAGCGCAAGGCGCGGGTCGATGCGCGCGGCTTGCTCGATCGCACGGCACTGATGGCAGCGGCCCTGGCCGGGCATTCGAAGATCGCCGACGCGCTGCTCGCCGCCGGCGCCCAGGCGCAATTGCTCGATCGGAACGGAACGAATGCCCTCATGGAAGCGGCACGTTCCGGTTCCGTTGCGATCATCCACGCGCTCGGCAAGCACAAGGTCGATCCGGACCGCGTCGACTCGCTCGGGCGCACCGCACTGATCATCGCCTGCGGTGCGCGCGCGGCCAGCGACGAAGTGGTGGCGGCATTGCTCGCGCTTGGCGCGGATCGCGGCATCGCCGCCGCGGATGGTCGCCGCGCCGTCGACCACGCCGCTGCCGCCGGGCGCTGGCCGATCGTGGCCCTGCTCGATCCGGCTTTCGTCCTGCCGAGCAATCTTGCCGTCGAACCCGTTGCGACCGACGAGGCGGGCACGTCCCACCTGCTCGATGCCCTGCGTTTCGGCCACTGGAACGTCGCCGCGGAGATGCGCGAAAGCGCACAGGCCAATCCGCCGACACATTGGGCTCAGCTCTACCTGGCCCTGCCCGAACCCGGGCACGCGCGTGCGCGTGACTGGATCTGCAATCTGGGCCTGCCGGCGGACGTGCAACTGGACAATGGAAACCTGCTGACCGATGCCTTGCTGGCCGGTCTGCCGGCCACCTGCGAGTCGCTTGCCGGCCTGGTCCGTCGCGGCTTTCCGGTCGGTGGAGCGGCCCTGCTTGCACACGTCCTTTCCAAGGCTCCCGCGAGCGGCGACCATGCCGGCATCGCCATGCTGGCGCAGGAACTGCTCGAGCGCGGCGCCGATTGCTTCGGCCGGCTTGCCGGCGACGTCAGCGCAGTCCAGCTGGCTTGCGCGCTGGGCGAGGCGGAACTGGTCGAGAACCTGCTGGCGCGAGGCTGCGATCCCAACGTGCGCGATGCGCGCGGGCGCATGCCATTGCATTACGCACTCAAGGCCAGCAGCGCGAAGGCCACTGCGGTCTCACGCATCCTTATTCGCCACGGCGCCGATCCGGAGCGCGCGTCCTCCAGCGGCGAAACGGCGCTCGGGCTCGCCCTTTCGCGTGCCGACCGCGATCTGGTCTACTGGCTGAACTGGCCGCGCTGGCGGCTGCCGGGGAGAGCCCTGCAGGGCTCCGACCTGCCGGTTGCCGCTGCCGCCGGGGACATCGATGCGGTCGACAAGCTGCTCGACCTCGGCTTCGCCGTCGGCAGCGTGGATGCACAGGGCGCCACCGCGCTGATTCGCGCGGCCGGATCCGGCTATGCGGCGCTGGTCGTGCGCCTGCTCGATGTCGGCGCCGACCCGAAACAGGCTTCCTACTCGGGTGCGACCTGCCTGTCGGCGGCCGTCGCCGCGCGCCGCGAGGCGGTGGTGCGCACCCTGCTCCAGCATGGTGTCGATGCCGACCAGCGATTGCCCGGCGGCGGCACGCCACTGATGATCGCCGCCGCGCTCGGACTGCCGCGCCTGGCCGAACCGCTGCTCGAACGCGGTGCCGACCCCAACGCCGCCGATGATCGCGGCAATACGGCCCTGCAGGCCGCCGCGCAGTTCGCCTTCGATACCCGCAACACCGCGGTCGCCAGCGAGTTGCTCGAATTGCTGCTCAACCATGGCGCGAGCAAGGACGTGCGCAACCAGAATGGCCAGGATGCCCTGCTCCTGCTGCTTGGCGCGCGCGCCGATCCCGGCACGGCCTGCGACGCGCAGCATCTCGGCCACCTGGCGGGGTTGCTGGTTGCCAGGGGGGTTGCCGCCGATCCCCAGGACCAGCGCGGCGTCACGGCGCTGCACGCCTGCGCCATGCACGGCCTGCTCGGTGTCGCGCGCCTGCTCAAGTCGCACGACGCGCCGATCGACAAGCGCGACAGCCTCGGCCGCAGCGCCGGCGAGATCGCCGCGCTGCTCGGCTATGTCGACGTCGCCAGCGAGCTCGGCGTCGTGCGCAGCCCGGTGCCCGGCGCCCGCCAGACCTTGCGCAAGCGGGTGGATTGATTGATGGGGCGGGAATGGGGAATGGGGAATGGGGAATGGTGGATGGGCGGCGCCGCTCAGGCTTGAGCGCGCTGGCTTCGCATGCAGGTTCGGATTTCAAGAATCAGCGACTGATCGTTGCAGCCATGCGCCCACCTCAGGGCCTGCCTTGAACCATTCCCTATTCCCCATTCCCCATTCCCGTCTTTCAGCTACCATCCCCCGCATGAACAAGCCCAGCACCACCCATTTCGGTTATCGCGAAGTCGGCGAAGACGACAAGGCCAGGCTGGTCGGCGAGGTGTTCACCTCGGTGGCGCGCAAGTACGACATCATGAACGACCTCATGTCGTTCGGCGTGCACCGGCTGTGGAAGCGCCATTTCGTCGCCACCAGCGGCGTGCGGCCCGGTGATTCCGTGCTCGATCTTGCGGGCGGCACCGGCGATATCGCCGCACTGCTGCTGCCGCGCGTCGGCGAGAGCGGCCGCGCGGTCATCGGCGACATCAATGGCTAGATGCTGCGCGTGGGCCGCGACCGCCTGACCGACCGCGGACTCCTGCGTGGCCTCGACTATACCCGGCTCGATGCGGAAGCCCTGCCGTTCCCCGATCGCAGCTTCGATTGCGTGACGATGGCGTTCGGCCTGCGCAACGTGACGCGCAAGGAAAACGCGCTGGCCGAGATCCACCGCGTGCTCAAGGTCGGCGGGCGGGCCCTCGTCCTCGAGTTCTCGAGCGTGCGTGCGCCGCTGCTGAAGCCGCTCTACGACTTCCACTCGTTCTCGGTCCTGCCGCGCATCGGCAAGCTGATCGCGGGTGACGACGCCAGTTACCGCTACCTGGCCGAATCGATCCGCAAACATCCCGACCAGGCGACGCTGAAGACGATGATGGAGGCGGCCGGCCTGGCCCGGGTCGACGTGCGCAACCTGTCGGCGGGCATCGTCGCGATCCACCGCGGGTACCGGCTCTAGCGGGCATCCGCAAGCCGCGCGGGTGGGCCGATCTGCGCTGCTGCCGGGCGGCAGGAAAAAAGAAGCCGGACGAGAAGCGGAACGCATCCTGCGCACCGTTCTCCCCTCGTCCGGCTAGGGGGACTGTAGTGACGGCAATGCCGCTCACTGGCCCACAGGATGCCTTCGGAAAACGGTTCGCGATAGCTGTAAGTTCTTACAGCTTGACGAGATCGGGGCGTGGTGCTAAGGGCGCCTGGCTAGACGGCGATCAACTGCAGGCCCATGGCCTTGGCGATGGCCTGGCGGCGGCCAAGGACGCCGAGTTTGCGTGCCGCGTTCTGCAGGTGGAAGACCACGGTGCGTTCGCCGATGCTGAGCTGCTGGCCGATTTCCCAGCTGGTCTTGCCCTCGGCGGCCCAGCGCAGGCAATCCAGTTCGCGGGCGGTCAGGTGGATCTGTTCCTGTGCACAGGCACTGAGCAGGCGCTGTCCGGCTTCGTGGACGAATGAGGCGAGCAGGTGCAGTTCGCCGAGATGGCGCAGGTTCGAACGCGCATGCGAGGTGTCGTCGGTGGCCACCGAGATCATGCCGGACTGCCCGCCCGGGCCGTGGATCGGCAGGGCGATGCCTGCGCGCAGCCCGTAGTCGGCCGCCTCGCTGAAGAACTCGGTCAGGTAGCCGGCGCGCCGGGCGAACGGATCGGCAGCCCACAGGCATGGGGTCGTATGGTGCCGGCAATGTTCGACCACCGGATCCACTTCCAGATAGCCCTGGCGACGGTAGTGCGCCATCCAGTCCGCCGGGTAGGCATTCAGCCATAGCGGCAGGCCCTGCGCGGCCGAGCCACTGGTATAGATCCAGTTCTCGAAGCCCAGGCGCTCGAGCAATCGTCCGGATTGCAGGCGCAGCTCGTCCGCCGACCGGCACTCGAGCAACTGCTGCAGACTGTCCAACTGATCGTGCATCGAAACGCCCCCTGCCAGCAAATATACGCAATTTGGCGACGCAAGTCCGCACCTCCGTTCAGCCTGGACCCGGTGCATGCCATCCGTCATGAAGGCAGGCCGCCAAGGCAATGGCATACTTGACGGCTTGCCCTGGAGGAATCATGAAATTCACTCTCTTTCTCAGTGGTTTGCTGCTTGCGGCCTGTGCAGCAGGCGCGCACGCGGAATCCGATCCACACAGTTACGCCGAACCGGCCAAGGTCAGCGTCACCGCCCTGGCCCTTGACCTGGCGGTCGATTTCGACAAGCAGGAGATTCTCGGCACGGCCGAGCTTTCCGTCGACTGGCACGATCCCGCCGCACGCACCCTGGTCCTCGACACGCGCGACCTTGCCATCGAGGCCATCGATGCGATCGACGCCGCCGGCCACGCGCAAGCGGCCACCTACACGCTCGACAAGCGCGATCCGATCTTCGGTTCCGCCCTGCGCATCGCGCTGAACGAGCAGGTGCCGACCGTGCGCATCCGCTACCGCACCTCGCCGCAGGCATCCGGGTTGCAGTGGATGACGCCGGCGCAGACCGCGAGCCGGAAACAGCCCTTCATGTTCTCGCAGTCGCAGGCGATTCATGCGCGCAGCTGGGTGCCGCTGCAGGACACGCCCGCCGTGCGCTTCACCTACAGCGCGCATGTCACCGCGCCGAAGGCGCTGCGCGTGGTGATGAGTGCGGACAATGACGCCAGCCATGCGCTCGATGGTGACTACCGCTTCGTCATGAAGCAGGCCATTCCGTCCTACCTGCTGGCCATCGCCGTGGGCGAACTCGATGTCCGCGAAACCGGGCCGCGTACCGCCGTCTACGCCGAGCCGAGCCTGGTGGCCAAGGCGGCGCGCGAATTCGAGGACACCGAAAAGATGGTCGCGGCGACCGAAAAGCTGTACGGCCCCTATCGCTGGGATCGCTACGACATCCTCGTGCTGCCGGCCAGCTTTCCGTTCGGCGGCATGGAGAATCCGCGCCTGACCTTCGCCACGCCAACCGTGATCGCCGGCGACAAGAGCCTGGTCGGCCTGATCGCGCACGAGCTGGCGCATTCGTGGTCGGGCAACCTGGTGACCAACGCCAATGCCCAGCACATGTGGCTCAACGAGGGTTTCACCACCTACGTCGAAAACCGCATTGTCGAAGCCGTCTACGGGAAGGAGGTGGCCACCATGCAGCTGGTCGTCGACGACCAGGAGCTGCGCAGCGACCTCAAGGACATGAAGCCGGCCGACCAGCTGCTGGTCACCAGTCTCGAGGGCATCGATCCCGACGAGGCCCTCTCCGGCGTGCCATACGACAAGGGCCGCTGGTTCCTGCGCTTCCTCGAGTCGCGCTACGGGCGTGAGGTGTTCGATCCGTTCGTGCGCGCCTATTTCGACCACTTCGCCTTCCAGAGCATTACCACGCGCGATTTCCTCGAGTACTACAGCGAGAACCTCGAGAACAAGCATCCCGGCAAGGTCAGCTCGGCCGAAATCGACGAGTGGCTGCACCAGCCCGGCATACCGGCGAATGCGCCGGTGGCCCATTCGGCGCGCTTCGATGCGGTCGACAAGGCGGCTGCCGGTTTCCTTGCCGGCACGCTGGCGGCCAAGGACATTCCGGCGAGGAACTGGGTGACCTACGAGTGGCTGCGTTTCATCAATGCACTGCCGGCGAAGCCGACCGTCGCGCAGATGAAGGCGCTGGACAAGGCCTGGCACCTGACCGGCAGCGGCAATGGCGAGATCGCTTTCCGCTGGTATGTCGCCACCGTGCGCGCCGGCTACACCGAGGCGCGCCCGGCGATCGCCGGGTTCATCGAACGCATCGGACGGCGCAAGCTGATCGTACCGATCTACGAAGAGCTGGCCAAGAGCGATGACGGCAAGCAGTTTGCGATCGGGGTCTACGAGAAGGCAAAAGCCGGCTACCACCCGATGACCCGGGGCTCGGTGGAAAAAGTGCTCGGCCTGTAGGCCGGCTGCGCACGGTTTGCCGGCGGCGTTCCCGGTACTGGCCGGGAACGCACGGCGGCGCAAGCGCCATGAGGCCGGCTTGCCTGGCCGTCGCGGCGATGACAGGCTGCGCCGACATTCCAGCCGGCGATGCCCGATGAAGAACCTCTTGCTGTGCGTGGCCCTTTTCGTGGCCGGCGTGCCCGCTGCGGCGACTGAAATCCTGACCGTGCGCGAACAGGCGCGGGTCATCGACGAGATCCTCGCCGAGCGCCTCGACACGCTGCTGCCGACGCTCATGCGGCGCAACGGCATCGACATGTGGATCGTCGTTTCGCGCGAATACAACGAGGATCCCGTGCTGCGCACGATGCTGCCGTCGACCTGGCTCAATGCGCGCCGGCGCACGATCCTCGTCTTCCACGACGACCCGGGCAAGCAGGCATTCGAGAAGCTCGCGGTGGCCCGCTACGACGTCGGCGACCGCATCGAAGCCGCCTGGGACATGCAGCGCTTCCCGCAACAGTGGGATGCGCTCGCCGACATCGTCGCGACGCGCGATCCGAAGAAGATCGCGATCAACCTTTCCAGCGACTTCGCCCACGCAGACGGCCTCGTCCACACCGACTACACCGAACTGATGAAGGCGCTGCCCGAGGGCCTGCGCTCGCGCGTGGTCCCGGCCGAGGCCCTCGCCGTAGGCTGGCTGGAAACGAGAAGCGCCCGCGAAATGCAGATCTATCCGCAGCTCGCGCGCATCACCCATTCGATCATCGCCGAAGCCTTTTCGGAGCAGGTCATCACGCCCGGCATCACGACCAGCGACGACGTCGCCTGGTGGTTGCGCCAGCGCGTCGGCGACCTCGGCCTCGCTACGTGGTTCCATCCGACCGTATCGATCCAGCGCGCCGATGGCGAAGACTTCGATCACCTGAAGAGTTTCACCGACCACCCGCGCGGCGAGATCATCCGCGAGGGCGACCTGCTGCACGTCGATTTCGGCATCACCTACCTGCGTCTGAATACCGACGTGCAGGAGCCCGCCTCCGGGCTGCGCCCCGGCAAAACACAGGTCCCCCCCGGCATGCCCCGCGCCATGGCCACGGCCAACCGCCTGCAGGACATCCTGACCGGCGAGTTCGCCATCGGCAGGACCGGCAACCAGATCCTCGCCGCCGCTCTCGCCGAGGCGCGCAAGCAGGGCATCAAGGCGACGATCTACACGCATCCGCTCGGCAGCCACGGCCACGCCGCCGGACCCACCATCGGCATGTGGGACCAGCAGGACGGCGTGCCCGGCAGCGGCGATTTCCCGATGCACGCCGACACGGTCTACTCGATCGAACTGAATGCGGCGTCAGCGATTCCCGAATGGAAGAAGGAAATCCGCATCATGCTCGAGCAGGACGGCGGATTCGACGGCAAGACCTTTCGCTACCTCGACGGCCGCCAGCGATCGATCCACCTGATCCCGCGGCAACGATCCGGCGACACCTGAGATCGCGCTTCAGACGGTTTTCGGCACTGCAAACAGGCGTACGACGCTGTCGCGGCCGAGGACGATGAAGGTACATACGCCGAGCACGGTGCCGTAGGGGATGCCGAAACAGGAAATGGCCGCGACGACCAGGCAAAAGGTGCGCGACTTGCGCCGCCTGATCGACGAGGCCGCGATGAACTTGATCATGGCCAGGCCGATGGCGAACAGGAAGAAGACGAACCCGAAGATGCCCAAGACGGCGCCGAGCGATTCGGGCGGCAGCGTGTCGGCACGCGAGCCCGCCTTGGCCGCGGCCGAGAGGAACGTGCTCATGGCCAGGCCGATCACGGCATAGAGCAAGCCGAGCAGGGAGAAAAGCGCCGTCATCACGCCCGAGAAGAGATAGCCGTAGGAAAGCAGCCTGAGCTGCTCCTCGTCGACAACGGTCTGGCGGTAGTCCGGATCGGTCATGGCGAGTCGCTCTTTGATCGAAGCAGGGTGCGGCGGCAACGGCGCGCGGGCGCCGTCAGTTCGCTTCGGGAAGATCGAGCACCATCGGCCCAAAGCTGTTGTCGATCGCGAGTCGCCAGCGATCGTCGGCGCCCTTGCGGAATATCGAGGTCGCGACGAAATGCTGCTCCTTTGCCGCTGCGTCGGCCTGGGGAGTCAGCAATGTCCAGCGCGACAAGTACAGCGCCAGGTCACCCTGCACGGTGACGTGCATGCGGTCCTGCCTTGCCGTGCTGCCCGATCTCGCGAACAGTTCGAAAAAACCGCGCAGGTTGTCCTTGCCGGTGATCGTCCGGCCCGGTTCGACCATGAGCACGGCATCGTCGTCGTAGTGACCGAGTACGGCATCGATATCACCACGATTGAAGGCGGCATCGAGATCGGCAACAGACTGTTCCACGGAATTCACGTTCATGTTCACTCCTGACTTGCCGGCAGTGCAGACGAGGACGGTCGCCGCACCTGCAAACGCCCAACCGCGATTCGCATGCGCCTTGCCGGGCATTGTCGTGGGCACCAAGGGTGATGCGTCTTGCGACGCCATCCGGGCGCATGCTACGACCGATGCGACGCCCAAGCAAAGGTGAATGCGGATCTTTCCGCTGGTAGCCGCAAACCATGGATGCCGGCACCCCGGATTCCCGCGTGCGTCATTGCATGTCCCAGCCCGGTTGCCCGCGTGGCGGAATGGGCTGGGGCGCGACCGGCCTGAGCGGTTCGCGGGCCAGCTTGTCCTCGAGCCAGGCGAGCGCCGCGTCGAGCTGGGCGTCTGCGCCCCTGTAGGTCGCCAGTGGCGCGTTGACCACGGCGATGTCCGGCGAAACGCCGTGGCCCTCGATCAGCCAGCGCCCGTTTTCGACACTGAACTGCGGGAATTCCGCGATGCGCGCAATGCCGCCGTCGACCAGCGGATTGCGACCGGACAGCCAGATGCCGGCACCGGCCGTGCGCTGGCCGATCAGAGGCGCCAGGCCGAGCGCCTTGATGCCGGCGGCGAATGTCTCGCCATCCGAATAGGTGCGTTCGTCGATCAGCACGACCAGATGGCCGCGGAAACTCTGCTGCATGTTGAAGCCGGGCGGATTGTCCGGATAGGTCCAGAATGCCCAGGTCCGGCGCAGCAGTTTTTCGATGATCCAGCTGTCGATGTTGCCGCCGTTGTTGCGGCGGACGTCGATGATCAGCCCGTCGCGCCAGGCATTGGTGTAGAACTCGCGGGCGAAGTCGGCGACGTCGTCGCCGCCCATCGCGCGCAGGTGCAAATAGCCGATGCGGCCCTTGCCGCGATCGGCCACGCGTTCACGGCGGGACTGCTCCCAGTCGCCGTAGCGCAGCGCGGCTTCGCCGCGGCTGTCGATCGCCACCGCCACGGCCCGGTGCTGCACGCCGTTGCGGCGCAGGTCGAGCAGGACCTGCTTGCCGGCCTGGTTGGCCAGCGCGTCGGCGAGATCGGCGGCGCTGCGCAGCGGCTTGCCGTTGACCGCAGTCAGCACGTCACCCTCGCGCGCGTCGACGCCGGGCCTTGCCAGCGGTGCGCGCGATCCCGGCAATTCGGGATCGCTGCGATATACATGTGCGACGCGCAGGCCGCCTTCGACTGCAACGAAGTCGGCGCCGAGCGCCGCCGGTGCGGCGACTTCGGCGTCCTTGCGCATTTCGCCGCCGCGCACCTGCGAGTGCAGGATGCCGAGCTCGGCGGTCATCTGGCCGATCAGGTCGTCGAGTTCGTAACGGTCGGCCACGCGCGCGAGCAGCGGCTCGTAGCGGGCGCGGACCTTGTCCCAGTCGACGCCACGCATGGCCGGGTCGAACGAGAATTCGCGATGCATGCGCCAGGCATCGACGAACATCTGCTTCCATTCGGCGCGCGGATCGATCGCAAGGCGCCAGTCGGCAACCAGCACTTTCTGCTTGTCGGTTTTTTCCGGCGCCTTGGCCGCGGCATCGACGACGAACATGTCGCCGGCGCCCTTGTCCTTCCATTTGGCGAACAGGATCTTCCTGCCGTCGGCGGACAGCTGGTAGGTGCGTATGTCCTTGACGAAGGTCTCGGCCTCATCGCCATCATTGCCGATGGCCAGGGTCATCAGGAACGGATGCGCATCCTCGCCGGATTCCTGGTCGAGGAAGTACAGGCGCTTGTCGTCGCTGGCCAGCGCACTGTAGTTGCCCGGCCTGACCGGCACTTCGAACAGGCGCTGCGCCAGGCCGTCCCATGCAACCGCCGGCAGCACGGGCGTCGCCGGCTTCTTCCCATCCTTGCCCTTGCCGTCCTTGCCGTCATCGGCTCCGTTCTTCTTGCCACCCTTGTCCGCAGGCGCCAGCTCGTCGGCCGGCTGGAACGGGAAGCGCGTATCCGCCTGCAGGGCCAGCGCGTAGATCTTCGTGCGCCGATCGAACATCGGCCCCATGTTGCGGTCGCCCCAGGGGCTGCCCGGGGTAGCGACGAATTCGCGGCTGGACAAGAAGTAGAGCCACTTGCCATCAGGCGAAAAGGTGGCTGAACCGCTCTCGTAGCGGTCGCTGGTCAGGACCGCTTTGCGCGAACCGTCGCCGGCGATCAGCACGACCTGCGCACGGCCTTCGCGGCTGTCCGGCCGGGCCACGGCCAGGTAGCGGCTGTCCGCCGACCAGCGCACCGAGGCATAGGTGTCGTCGCCGCCAAAGTGGCCTTGGTCGAGCTGGCGCAGTTTGCGCGTCGCCAGGTCAAGCACGAACAGGCGCGCCTTCTTGTCGTCGAAGGCCAGCGACTTGCCGTCCGGCGACGGATAGAGGTGCCAGCGCCGCGCATCGGAATCGCGGGTCAGCGCTTCGCCCGGCCCCGAGCCATCGGCCGGAAAGCGCCATATTTCCTCGCGGCCGCCGATGTCGCTGATCGCGAACACCGACTTGCCATCCACGCCCGGCACGGCGGCGCGCGCTCGTGCCCCGTCCGGCACCGCCACGTCGATGCGACGGCGCGCGTCGGTCGCGCCGAGGGTCACTGCGCCGCGCGCGGTCAGCGCCACGCGACTGCCATCCGCCGACAGGGCGAAATCCTCGAGGTAGTCGAGCGGCTTCTCCAGCCAGCGCGTGCGCCGCTGTTCGAAATCGCTGACCAGGTTGACCGGAACCACGCGGTCCTCGCCGCTGGCGAGATCGATGCTGCGGATGTCGGCGCCGTACTGGTAGACGATGCGGCCGCTGTCGAGCTGCGGGTCGATGACGTCGAATTCGGCGTGCGTGGTCACGGCTTTGCGATCGCTGCCATCGGCACCCATGCTCCACAGGTTGTCGCTGCCGCTCTCGTCGCTGAGGTGATAGAGCCGCCCGTTCCACCACATCGGGCTGCGCAACGAGGCCTTCACCTGCGGCGCCAGCCGCGTCGCCTCGGCGCTGCCGTCCAGTGGCGCGCGCCAGAGTTGTGCCATCGCGCCGCCCTGGTAGCCGCGCACGTGATCGCCGGTTATATGCAGGCCGAAGCGGGTGAAGAAGAGCGTGCCGCTGGCGGCATCGATGCTGCCCTGGTTGGCGTCGGCGAACGGCAGCGTGTGCTGTTCGAGGCTGGCCGGGTCGACCGTGCGCAGCACCACGCTGCTGCCTGGCCCGACCACGGCGCTGCTCGCGTAGAGCACCTCGCCGGCCGGCGTCCAGCCCTGCACCTGGACGCGTGCGCCATCGAAGCTGAGCCGCTTCGGCGCACCGCCGGCCAACGCCATCACGTAGACCTCGGGGCTGGCGTCGTAGCTGGCGATGAAGGCAACCTGGCGGCCGTCCGGCGACAGCGCGGCCTGCGATTCGAGTGCCGAATTCGAGGTCAGCCGCTGCGCCGTGCCACCGGCCAGCGGTACGCGCCAGAGATCGCCTTCGGCGGTGAATACGAGGGTGTCGCCCCGCAGCGACGGTCCACGCGCAAAGGCGGGTTCCGCGCACGCCTGCGAGGTGGACAGGAGCAGCACAAGCACGCCAATCAAGCCAGCCTTCATCCGGCGAATCCTCAGGTAACGGAGCTGCATTGTGCACAAGGATGGCCTGCAACACCCGGGCGATTGGTCATGGCCAGCCATGCGGAGCGGGCGTCGGCCGTGCCCTGTACGGTTGCGACGCGAGCGAAGGGGTGCCGTCTGACCGGACCGGGGTTCCCGGGCACCCTCGCGGATTCGTCCTGCGCTGCGTCCGGTGAACCGACCGCGATCTGCCGTTCGGATTTGCCGCTGATCTCCGTTTCATTCAATCGGAGCACGGCGGTTGTCGGGCAGAAAGTCGATGCGTGTCCTGTTTGCCCGCTGTTTGGCGTGTCAATAAACCATTGGCCATCAGCCATTTGCCGGGGCGACGAAGGGGTCGGCATATTCAAGGTTCACAGGGAGCGCCACATGTTTTCGACCAGAATCCTGCTTTTCGGGCTGTTGTTCGCGGCGGTCATGCCGGTTCCGGCCCATGCACTCAATTTCGTCGTCAACGACGCGACCAGCAATCCCGATGCCGACACACCGGACGACGCGCTTTGCCAGACCTTGGCGGGCACCTGCTCGCTGCGTGCGGCGATCGAAGAAGCGAACGAGCAGACCGGGCCGCATACGATCACGTTCGATCCTTCCATTACCGCTATTACGCTGACCGCCGACCTGCCCGACATTCGCGCCCGGGTCATGATCGACGGCACCAATGCGGGCGCCGTCGGCGGCCGGGTCGACATCAACGGGGCCGCGCTCAATGGCGTCGGCGGATTCGACTGCTTCGACCTGATCTCCACCGGCACGGTCATGCCGCCGATCAACAATCCGGACGGGGCGCAGGGATCGACGATCAGCAACCTGGTGATCCGCAATTGCGCGGACGACGGCATCGATGCCAGCGGCCACGGCTATTCCTTCGTCAACAACCGCATCGGCACCAATCCGGCCGGCACGGCCGCCGCACCGAATGACGGCGACGGCATCACCATCGACGGCACGATTCCGCCGCCGGCGATCCCGGACATCCAGGGCCTGCTCGACAACCCGCCGACGAACTTCGCAGGGATCGCCGCGTATGCCACCGCATTGCAGGGTGCCCTGACGGTCATCGCCAATCCCAACTTCATCACCGGCAACCACATCTCCGGCAACCTGCAAACGGCCATCACGCTGAACAACCCGATGACCGTGAACTCCTTCGTCGCCGGCAACATCATCGGACTCAGCGCGGACTCGTTGAGCGCGATACCAAACGGCACCGGCGGCGGGTCGCCCAACGCTGTGGTCCTGAGCAACGGCGCCTACGGCAACTTCATCGGTCCGGGCAATGTCATCAGTGGCAACGGCAACGATGGCATCAGCATCAGCGGCGCCGTGCTGCTGCCGAATTTCATCGCCGGCAACGTGATCGGACCGGGTGCCCTGCCGGGCCTGGAACTCGGCAATGGCGACAACGGCATCGATATCAGCGCCACCATCGAGGATGACGGCACCGCGCCGGACAATCCGACCGGCTACACGACGTTCATCGGCCCGGCCAACATCATCAGCGACAACAAGAGCGACAACGGCGGCGGTGCGCTCGAACAGTACGGCAGCGATACCAGCGGCGGCATCCTCGTTTCGGGCGAAGGCGTGCGCATCTTCGGCAACGCCGTCGGCCTGTTCGCGTTTCCCGCAGGCGCGGCATTCGGACCCGCCGACCAGCTACTCGACGTCGGCAACTCCGGCAACGGCATCGTGCTCACGACCGGGGGCAACCAGGTCGGCGGCAGCGAAGTGTTCGAGGCCAACTTCATCCTGCACAACGAGCGGCACGGCATCCTCGTGCGCGGCAGCAACACGGTCGGCAACATCATCCGCGGCAACTTCATCGGCGTGGCGCCGCCGACCGGGCTCGATGTGTTCAGCCTCGGCAACAGCGGCAACGGCATCGTCGTGTATTCGGCCAGCGGCACCGTCATCGGCGGCCCCGGCGATCTCGACGACAACGTCATTGCCGCCAACGGCATCAACGGCGTGGCCCTGCGCAACGGTTCGACCAACAACGGCTGGGCGAACCTGATCCAGCGCAACCAGATCTATGCCAACGGCGCGACCACGCCGGGCACCGGCATTGGCATCGACCTCGAACACGACATCGACGTTGCCGACGTGCAACCCGATCCGGCCGGCGACGATCCGAACACCAACTATGCCAACTATGGCCAGAACCAGCCGACCCTCTGCTCGGGCGCCGGGGTTCCGTTGCCCGCCTGCGTCGCGCCCGGATTCAATGCCGGCAGCGGAGCGACCACGACGGTCTGGAGCATCGTTACGCGGCCGGGCACGACCTTGCGCATCGAGTATTTCTCGCTGCGTCCCGCCGGCATGACCTTCCTGTTCGACGAGACGGTGACGACCGATGCGGCAGGTCTTCCGGTCAGCGGCACCACCAGCACCTGCGTGGCGGGAATCTGCACGGCCACCGGAGTGCCGGCGATGGCCGAGGACACGCGCGGCCAGTCGATCGTGATGACCGCCACCGATCTGTTTGCCACCGACGTGCCGCCGGTCGATGGCCTCGTCCTCACCGACCCCGCCAACAACACATCGGAGTTTTCCGCGCCGGCCGGGATTCCGCAGGAGGTGGCCTTCGGCAGCGCCACCTATGCCGCCAGCGAGGCCGACGGGACGACCACCCTGGTCCTGAAACGGCTCGGCACGCCGACCGGCGCGGTCAGCGTCGACGTGGTCGTGTCGGCCGCGCCGGGAAGCGCCAGCGGCGGAGGGGTCGACTACGATCTCGTCAGCGTCAACCCGGTCAGCTGGGCGGATGGCGACAGTGCCGACAAGGTGTTCACGCTCTCCATCAACAACGACGCGCTCGACGAGAACGACGAGACGGTCAATCTCGAATTGCAGAATGTCAGCGGCGCGATCGCGGGCAGTCCGGCCAGTACGGTCCTGACCATCGCCGACGACGATGCGGCGCCCACGATCAGCGTTGCGGACAACAGCGTCGCCGAGGGTGATGTCAATGTCCTGCTGCCATTCGCCATCACGCTTTCCGCGGCGAGTGGCCTCGACGTGGTCGTGACCTGGTCGACCGCCGATGGCAGTGCCACCGCACCGGCCGACTACACGGCCCAGACCAACCAGATGCTCACCATTCCGGCCGGCAGCCTGAGTGCCAATGCCATCGTCGACGTGGTCGGCGATTTGCTCGACGAAGCGGATGAAACGCTGTTGCTCAATATCTCGGCAACCAATACGACCACCGCAGGCAGCAACCTGCAGGCGACCGGGACTATCACCGACAACGATCCGCTGCCCCTGCTCGGCATCAACGACGTCGGGCCGATTGACGAAGGCGACGGTCCGGCACCGACGCCGTTTGCCTTCACGCTGTCGCTGAACGCGCCGAGCGGGCGCGATGTTACGGCACGCGTGACGACCGGTGACGTGGCGGATACGGCCGTCGCGCCATCCGACTATGCGGCCATCGACCAGCTGGTGACGATTCCGGCCGGCATGCTGAGCGCGCCGGTGACCGTCAACGTGATCGGGGATACCACATTCGAGCCGTTGCCCACCGAATTTTTCAGCGTCAAGCTCGCGGCGGATGCGGTGACGCCCCTCAACGCGACCCTGGCCGATCCGCTCGGCATCGGTATCATCACCAACGATGACGGCACGCCCGGCACGCTGCAGTTCACACCCAACCCTGCCGACCAGAGCGTCGCCGAGAGTGCCGGCACGGTCATGTTCAGCGTGACCCGCAGCGGCGGGACGACAGGCGCGGTCAGCACCACGGTGGCCGTCGGCGGCAGCGCGACCCCCGGCGCCGGCAACGACTACACCATCTCGGGCCTGACCCTGAGCTGGGCCGATGGCGACGCCACCCCGCAGACGATTATGGTCACCGTCAACGACGATCCCGTTACCGAGGGCGATGAAACGGTCACCCTGACGCTCGGCGCACCAACCGGCGGGGCAACGCTTGGCGTGCCCGCGGCGGCGACCCTGACCATCCTCGCCAATGACGCAGCGGCCGGATCATTGCAGTTCACGCCCGATCCGGCCGATCAGACCGTCGCCGAAAACGCCGGCAGTGCGGTGTTCACTGTCAGCCGCAGCGGCGGTACGGCGGGCGCAGTCAGCACCACCGTTGCGCTTGGCGGCAGCGCGACGCCCGGTGTCGGCAACGACTACACCACCTCGGGCCTGGCCCTGAGCTGGGCCGATGGTGATGCGACGGATCGCACGGTCACTGTCACGGTCATCGACGATGGCGCGATCGAGGGCAACGAAACCGTAGTGCTCGCGCTCGGTGTACCCAGCGGCGGTGCCGTGCTCGGAACGCCCGCAGCGGCCACACTGACCATCCTCGACAACGATGCCAACGGCGGTCCCGGCGCAGCCACGGCGATACCGGCATCGTCCCCCTGGTCGCTTGCCCTGCTGTTCGTGCTGCTGGCGGCAATCGCGGCGCCGCTGGCGTCGACGACCGCGCGAAAGTTCCGTTGAAGTTCCGACGCGACTGCCGCCCAACCCCAATCGGGCGGCGGTTGCGTAGATTCCCGGCGCCGCCCCGGCACCTGATGGAATGAGGCACGTGACCGTGGCGGCGGATCTCCGGATAAAACCATGATGCTGGCGAACACTCGTTGCTGCGCGCCACATCGCTCGATCCCGATGCGGCCGGATGGTCGCTGCATGGCCTGGCGAATGCTCAGGACCCGAGCAATGGTTCAAGCGCGGTTGCCGCCATCGTCGGCGTGAACCGGATCAGCGCATAGGAAGCGACTTCGTGGACCTGGAACGGGTCCGTGGCGAGCAGCGCCCGCAAGTTTTCTTCGGAATCCGAGGCAGCCAGGATGATGCCGCCTTGGCGCGGTTCCCTGCGACCCGAGAGAAGGAATACGCCGGCCTCGTAGCCGCGCGACAGGAACGCTCTGTGCGCCTCCAGATGACGGTCCACGACGTCGAGCGGCTTGGTGTAGGTGAGCACAATGAGAAACATGGGCGAGCTCCGTGGGAAAAACGAGGGTTGTGGCCCGGACCGGCTTCGGGCAAACAGGGTTCATCCGACCAGCAGGACTTTTCCGCGCTGCGTGTTTTCCTGGACCACGCGAATCGCCTCGGCGACGTTTGCAAGGCTGAAGCTGCCGGCCACCGGCAACAGGCCGGGCTCCTCGGCAAGGAGTGCCCAAAGACCGTGCTGTGCGCTTTCAAGTTGCCCGGCGCTGGCATGTTCGAGCCAGCCATCAATGCCGAAGCCTTGCCAGGTCACGTTGCCGAAGAGAATCTGCGACGCCTTCAGCGTGATATCGCCGTCGTCGAGTATTCCGTAGGAAATCAGTCGCCCGCGCGGTTCCAGGGCATTGATCAGCGCGACGGTGGCGGCGCCGCCGACTGCGTCCAGGATGGCGTGGAAGCGGCCATTGCCGATGGCTCCTTGAAGGGTTTCGGAAAGCGTCGCTTGCCGGCTGATGGCACGCTGGGTGCGTGCATCCAGCGCGACGTAGCCGGCGCCGTCGCGGACGAGCAGGGTGACTTCCAGGCCCCTGAGCAGGGCAAGTCGGCTCAGGATCCCCGCGACCTGCGAACGACCGGCGGTCACCAGGACGCGCGACGAGCTCGCCAGGTTGCACTCCGCAAGAAGTCCCCAGGCGGTAACAGGATTCAGCGAGAACTGGCAGGCCACCGGGTCGGCCACCGAGGGTGGCACGCGGTAGACCCGCGACGCTGCGGCCACGGCGAATTCAGCCCACGCTCCCGGGCTGCGGAAGGCGACGCGTTCGCCGGGTTCGAACCCGCCGACACCGGGGCCACAGGCGACGATCGTTCCGGCGCCCTCCAGTCCGGCCACCTGGGGCGATCCGGGTTTGATCGGGTAGCGTCCGCCGATGAAAAGGAAATCGGCCGGCTGGATCGGCCTCGCCGCGACCCGCACCAGGACCTGGCCGGGCGCGGGTGCCGGCACGGGAACGTCGCGAACGCCGAGAACTTCGAGCGGATTCCCGGGCTCTTCGAATACCACGGCTTGCATCGGGCAGGCATCCTCGGCGGCGGGCGCCGCGATCGAGGCGCGCCCAATGTTGCCCGAGCATGGTGGCGCCAGCGGAAATTCCAAGGTCCATGCGCAAGGCCCGGCGCAAGCAGGGGGTTCGCCTGCGCACGCCAGCCGCCGGGTCCCGGCGAGGAACCCGGGCACCGCGGCGGCCTGGAATCGGGAAAGCCGATGCGCACGCTTTGCCAGAGCCTGGACATTCGCCACGGGCCGAACACGCCGGCGGCGACGAAAGGCAGCCACTGCCATCGGCACCTGCCGTGCCCGGCGCCCCGAGCGGGTCGACACCGTAACCCCGGCAAGCTAACAGTGGCGGGATGGCGTCACTCCGGACCCGGCAGCTGGCGCGTTGCGCAGCGGGCCATGATTCCGCCCGGATTCTGCCCGGGGTCGGCCCCGGGGCCGCCGTCCCATTCGGCTGCCCGGCGCATATCAGGCGACGACAATTGGCATCTCCGTATGCACGAAGCTGGCGCGATTCTTGTTGCATCACAGGCACTTGCGGGTGATCTGGCGGCGGCGTAGAACGGGCGCTCCTTTCGCTGTCGCGGGGGTCCCACATGAACTGCATGCGCTGTTTGTTTCTCGTGCTGGCAGGGTTCGTTGCAGTCGGCTGCAACCGTGCGCCCGAAGCGCCCGCAACGACGGCAGGCACGACGCCCGGCGCGGCGACTGCCGAGGAGATCCCCGGCGCGACGCTGATACCGGGACTGGGCGATTACCACTTCGCGATCAGCAGCACGAACCCGCAGGTACAACGCTGGTTCGACCAGGGCCTGATGCTGACCTACGGGTTCAACCATGATGCCGCCGAGCGCTCGTTCCTGCGCGCCGCATCGCTCGATCCCGAGTGCGCGATGTGCTGGTGGGGCGCGGCGCTTGTGCTCGGCCCCCATGTCAATGCGGGCATGGAGCCCGCAAACAACGCGAAGGCCTGGAAACGCCTGCAACGGGCGCGCGAGCTGGCCGCCAAGGCATCGCCGCGCGAGCAGGCCTTCATCGAAGCGCTGGCCGCGCGCTACGCCGAGCAACCGCCGGAAAACCGCCGGCCACTCGACGAGGCCTATGCCGCATCGACCGGCGCGTTGGCGAAGGCGCGCCCGGATGACCTCGACGCCGCGGTGTTCCATGCCGAGGCGCTGATGGACCTGCAGCCGTGGGACTACTACGACGAGCAGCGCCAGCCGAAGGGCAACACGGCCGGGATCGTGGCGACGCTGGAATCGGTGATGCAGCGCGATCCCGACCATGCCGGGGCCCTGCATCTCTACGTACATGCGGTGGAAGCTTCCGCGCATCCCGAGCGTGGCGTCGCCGCCGCCGACCACCTGCGCGCGCTGATTCCGGGTTCCGGCCATCTCGTGCACATGCCGGCGCACATCTATTCGCGGGTCGGTCGCTGGCACGATGCCGTGCTCGCCAACCAGGTCGCGATCAAGGCCGACGATGCCTACCTGACGCTCTGCCGCGGCAACACCGGCGGCGTCTATCCGCTCGGCTACGTGCCGCACAACCACCACTTCCTCTGGTTCGCCGCGAGCATGGAGGGCAACAGCGCCCTGGCCCGTGAAGCTGCCGTGCATACCGCGGAACGCACGGCCGACGCGCAGCTGATGCGCACGGCCGGTTTCGAGGCCCTGCAGCACTACTGGATGACGCCGTGGTTCGACGATGTCCGCTTCGGGCGCTGGGACGAGATTGCCGGCAAGCCCAATCCGGCACCGGACCTGCCCTATGTCAGCGTGGTCTGGCACTACGCCCAAGGCATGGCGGCGGCGCGCCAGGGCCGCAAGCAGGATGCCGTGCAGCACCTCGAGGCCCTGCGGCCACTGGCCGCTGCACCCGCGCTGCGCAAGATCCTGGTCTGGGACCGTTATCCGCTCAGCCATGCCGCGGATATCGCAGAGCGCAGCCTCAGCGCCGAAGTGGCGCTGCTCGACAAGGACACCGACGCGGCCATCGCCGCGTTGCGCGAGGCAACCACGATCGAGGACAGCATTCCGTATGACGAACCGCCCGGCTGGCATTCGCCGACGCGGCATGCGCTCGGCGCCGTGCTGCTCGATGCCGGCAAGGCCGCCGATGCCGAGGCGGTCTACCGGGCGGAACTCGAACGCAATCCGCAGAATGGCTGGTCGCTGGTCGGCCTGGCGAAGAGCCTGCGCGCGCAGAAGCGTGACGCGGAGGCAGCGAAGGTCGAGGAGGACTTCCGCCAGGTCTGGCAGAACGCCGACGTCAAACTCGAGTCGTCACGGATCTGACGGACGCCACGCTCACGCATCCACTCGCAAGCGTCGGCCCCGTCGATCCGGGGCCGGCAACGAAGTTGCGTTTGGCCCGGCTCGCCGGATCACTTGTTCCGTTTCTGCTCGGCTGCCTTGGCGTCGTCCTTCCTGTTCAACCTGCGGTACTCGATGCCGGTCAGGATGATGCCGATTATCATCAGGCCGAACACGAGCACGGCGAAGTAGCCAATCATCGAAGTGGTCATGGCTTCCTCGCCATCAGGGACATGAGCTTGAAGTAGATGCCGAAGCACAGGATCGACGGCACCCAGAGCGCCGTGAATGCACCTTCCTCGCGCTGCCCGCTGAACCAGAGGAACGCGGACAGCAGGAAGGAGATGGCTACTGCCAGAAGTATGAAGAAATCCGATTGCTTGATCATCGTCGTACTCTCAGGGTTAGGGCTCGAGCGAGCCGATTGCCGCCATGAGACAGCCGGCGACGGCGAAGCTGCCGAGGCTGCGCATGCTGAATTGCAGGGTCCCCGGGAGCATGTCGTTTGACAGCGCGCCGGACATCTCGCCAAACAACAGCACGAGGCTCGGCACGAGCAGGATCACGCCGGCGGCGAGCAGTGTGCGGCGAATGCGTGATTTCGCGTTCGCGTTCATCGGCCCATGGTAACCCGATCAAGGCTGCACGCGCTGCGCAGCGCGGCGGACGTCGTGGCCGTCAATGCACGGGCTACTGCCCGGGTGCCGGCGGCCGGTAGCCGAGGATGCGCGCCGGCAGCAGGAAGATCGCCTTGATCAGGGCGAGGATGCCATCCATGAGCGCGCCGACGATGCGGAACGGAATCGACAGCAGCCAGAGGAATGGCCACAGGATCAGCAGGACCAGGGCGACCGGCCAGCACAGCACGAGCAGGATGGCCCAGAGCAGCAGGACGAACAGTGCACGCATGAGCATCAACTCCCGAATTTGACCGGGCTGCCATGCGGCCCGGTCTTGCTGGTGTGGATCCGCCCGCCGGCAACGACGGCGGATCTCTCCATCACATGGCGTCCGCGTGCGTGGCAATCAAGCACACGCCCGGAAAACATCCTCCGCCCGCGGCGTGCGCCTGCCATGGACGCTACGCGAACCGGCCACATGGCGGGAGCGCCATGGGTCATTGGCGGCGTGCATGCCGCGAACCGGAGCGTCGGTGTTCCGCCCGGGATCAAAGCGGGGCGAACAGCTCGGCAAGGTCTTCCTCGTCGAAGCGCAGCGCCTGGGTGCTGCCGCCGTCGAGCACCGCTTCGGCGAGTTCGGCCTTGCGCTCCTGCAGGGCGAGGATCTTTTCCTCGACCGTGCCGGTGCAGATCAGCTTGTAGACGAACACCGGCTTGTCCTGGCCGATGCGATGCGCGCGATCGGTGGCCTGGGCCTCGACGGCGGGATTCCACCACGGATCGTAGTGGATCACGGTGTCGGCGGCGGTCAGGTTCAGGCCGACGCCACCGGCCTTCAGGCTGATCAGGAAGATCGGCACCTCGCCGGCCTGGAAGCGCGCGACCAGTTCCGCGCGCTGTGTACCGGGCGTCTGGCCGGTCAGCATCTGGTACTTGCGCTTGCGCAGGGTCAGCGCCTTGGCGATCAGGTCGAGCATTTCGGCGAACTGGCTGAAGACGAGGATGCGGCGGCCCTCGTCGACCAGGCTGTCGGTCAGTTCGAGCAGCAGGTCGAGCTTGGCCGATTCCTTGATTCGCCGCGCGCCTTCGAGCTTGACCAGGCGCGGGTCGCAGCAGGCCTGGCGCAACTTGAGCAGCGCATCGAGGACGATGATGCCGCTCTGCGCGAGGCCGCGCTTTTGCACTTCTGCGAGCACGCGCTCGTGCTGGGCGAGGCGCAGTGTCTCGTAGAGTTCGCGCTGCGCGCCGTCGAGTTCGACATGGCGCGGGATGAAGGTTTTCTCGGGAAGGTCGGCGAGCACGTCTTCCTTGCGCCGCCGCAGCAGCAGCGGGGCGATGCGCCGGCTCAGGCGCTGGCGACGCTCGGCGTCGTCGTGCTTTTCGATCGGGGTCCGGTAGAAACGCGTGAAGTGGCGATCGCTGCCGAGCAGTCCGGGTTCGACCGCGTCGAACTGCGCCCACAGTTCGCCGAGATGGTTTTCCAGCGGCGTGCCGGTCATGGCCAGGCGTCGCCGCGCCGGGATCTCGCGCACGATCTTCGCGGCCTGGCTCTTGGAGTTCTTCACCACCTGCGATTCGTCGAGCACGAGCAGGGCGTATTCATGGCTGAGCAGTTCGTCACGGTCGCGCGCGAGCAGCGGATAGGTGGTGATGACCAGGTCGTGGTGCGGGATGGCATCGTGCAGTCCACCGCGGGCCGGGCCGTGCAGGACGAGCACGGAGAGATCCGGCGTGAAGCGCCTGGCCTCCTCGCGCCAGTTCGAGACCAGGCTGGTCGGCGCGACGATCAGGGCCGGAAGGTCGAGGTGGCCACGCTGCTTCTCGGCCAGCAGATGCGCGAGCACCTGCACGGTCTTGCCGAGACCCATGTCGTCGGCGAGCACGCCACCGAGGCCGGCATCGGCGAGAAAGCCGAGCCAGGCCAGGCCATCGCGCTGGTAGGCGCGCAGCGTCGCGTTGAAACCCGGAGGCTCGGTGGCCGGCGTGCGCGCGTCGCGCAGCCGTTCGAGGTCCTTGCGCAGCCGTTCGCCGCCGCGCCACGGCATCTCGTTTTTCGCCGCCAGTTCGTCGAGGACGGTCGCCTGCGAGCGGCGCAGGCGCAGGCTACCGCTGGCCATGTCGCGTTCGGGCATGTCCTGCAGCCACTCGAGCAACGGCGCCATCAGCTGGCGCAGGCGCGACAGTGGCAGTGGCACGCGGCGCCGATCGTCGACCGGCACCAGCCAGAGCGCATCGGCTTCCTCGCCCTTGCGCGGATGCAGCGGAAAACCCGGGTCGGCGAGCAGGCGGCGCAGGATCGGCAAGAGGTCGACGCGTTCGCCGGCGATGTCGATGCCGAGGCTGAGGTCGAACCAGGCATTGCCCGACTCTTCGACTTCGGCGAACCAATCATCGGGTTCGTCGAGCAGTTCGAACGGGAACCCGGCGTCGGTTTCGAGCCGGAAACCGTGGTCGCGCAGCCGCGGCGCGAGCGCGAACAGGTGCTCGGCGGCGATCAGCTGGCCGCGTCGCGGCTCGAGCACGAAATCGCCGTCGCTGAAGACATCGCGCGGCAGGTTCGGCAGGCGCGGCAGCAGGTCGATGTCGATCAGGCCGAGCGCTTCGAGTTGCTCGACGGCGGCGATCTCCGCCGAGCGATCGCGCACGATGTCGAGCAGGCGTCCCTCATGCAGGCGTCGCTCGCGCGGCTTGACCGGGGCAAACGGCAGGCGCGGTCCTTCGTAGTCGAAGCCCAGGCGCACGCATCCGGCCTGGTAGCGATGCGGCATGCCGTTGTTGTAGGTGAGTACCGGGAATGCGCGCAAGGTCAGCACCGGTGTCGGCACGACCTGGTGGGTCTCCGGTGCCGATGCCCTGGACGGCTTGGGCAGGCTTTCGAGCTGGCTGTTCCTGTGCCAGTGCTCGACGACGAACTCGGCGTGCTCGGGCATCAGCGCCGGCGCGCGCAGGGCGGCATCGATGACCTGCGCGTCGCCCTCGACGCGGCCCAGCGCAGGCGTGCCCGGATCGAAATACCAGATCTGCGCGATGCGCAGCAGGCGTGTCTTCGTGTCGGTGGCATCGAGCTGCGGCACCAGCTTCTGGTTGCCGTCCTCGGACAGTTTCCAGCCCCAGTCGAGCGAACGCTTCTCGCCGAGGACGACGCGCCCGCGTGACGGTTTCTCGACGAAGCACGGATATTCGTCGAGCAGGATCTCGAGCAGGGCCTCGTCGCGTTCGCCGCTGAGCGGATACCAGGCGCTGGACGCATAGTGCGGGCTGGCCATGCGCAGGCGCGCGACATGTTCGAACTGGTGTGGCGTCAGCCTTTGCCACGGATCGGCGCCGAACTGGAACTGCCCGACCGGCTGCGGCGAACCGAGTCCACCGCGCTTGTTGGGCTTCAGCCATACCGGTTGCGCCTGCATGCCGGGCAGGGTGCCGTCGCCGATGCGCAGGAGGATGCCGAAGACGAGCCCGGGATCGACCGGCGGCTTGCGCAGGGGCGGCTTCGGGCCGGCACTCAGCGCATCGAACCAGGGCTTCCAGGCGCCGGCATCGGATCGGCCCTGGACAACGGGCGCGGAGTTCTCGAAGGCTTCGGCGCGGGCGCCGAGCATCTTCAGTGCGATCGCCGCGACGTGCTTGCATTCGCCCTCGAGCGGACAGGTGCACTGGGTGTCGAACTTGGGCTTGCCGCCATTCAGTCCGATCAGGATGGCCGCGGTGTAGGGATTCGCTTCGCGTCCCTGTACGGCGCCGAACAGGGTTCCCGCATCGTCCGCCTTTTCATACCAGATCTCGCGCACACGGCCGCGGCGCACGTAGTCGGCACCCTTGGCCAGCGTGTGCTGGTCGAGCACCGCGTTGGCGCTGCGCGAGAGCAACTGGCGGAAAAACGACTCTTCCATGCGCTGCGGATCGTCCAATCGGCAAAAGCGAACAGACAATCGTGCCTGCAGCGCGCGGCTTCGTCCAGCGCCGGATCGCCCTGCTGTGCTGCGAGCGAGTGTTGGCATTGGCCGGTAATCCGGCTGGAAGCCACGCCGTCAGGCAGGGGGTTCCAGACGGATGGGCCGTCCCTCAGCGGCAGGCGACGAACGGCGTTGGCGGTTGAGGCAAGCCATATTCCGCCCGCCGCCGCCATACCGCACTGCGGCCGGGGCAGCGGCGTGGCGCGGCCTGCCCCTATGGCGTCGGATCGAAGCCGTTGGCATAGACAGGATCCGCGAGGATCGGGGTAAGCATGAAGCTGGTGGTCGCATCGGAGGCGTTGCGGGCATTGCCGACGATCACGCCATGGTCATTGATCGCGACGCCGCCGCGGAAGCTCATGAGCCCGCCGGTGTCGTCGACGACGTCGAACAGGTCGTGGATCGTTCCATCCCTCCACACCCAGGCCTTCAGGCCCAGACCCGGCCCGCTTTGGGTTCCGATTCCGGCCGAGCCCACGACAACGCCGGCAGCATTGATGTCGAGCGCGGCGCCATTGACCTGATCGAGGATTGCACCGGGAATTCGGGTAAACGTTCCATCCACTGCAAAGATGACAGGCACCAGCTTGGAGGTCGCCGGATCGAGGCCCACACCAACTGAAATCCCGGCCTCGTTGACTGCTGCGGGATAGCTCGGCAGCGATTCGGTCATGCTGCTCATCGACAGGACCGCGACGGTGCCGACTTGCCCGACCGTCGCGTGGATGTTCGAACTCTGCGTATACCAGTTGCCGACGATACGACCGGCGCTGTTGACGGCGGTCCAGCGTGCATTCTGGTCCGGATCGAGCATCGTCGGGTCCTGCAGGCCATAGTCGACGAGGCCGGTGGACTCCTGCCACACGAAAGCATGGTTGGGCACGCCCTGCTGCAGACGGACCGAACCGACGACCACGCCGGTTTCACTGATTCCGTTCGGCTGAACCTGCAGGGCGGAGCCATCGCCGATCACGGTGTACTGATCCGGTGCAGCCGCATTCCAGAGCAGGCCGCGCAAGGTCATATAGTCGTCGGCGGTACCGACGATCTGGCCGGCGTCGTTGATCGCATAGGCAACCCCGAGCACTTCGGCACCCGCGGGGATCGCGAGCTCATGCCAGCCGGTGCTGTCCCAGAGCACGGCATGGCTGACGAAGCCGGAGTCCTGGTAGGTGCCCACCGCCTGCCCTGCGTTATTGATGTCCTTGACGACGACGTTGGTGGCGCCTGGAACGCCGAGGATGGTCAGGTGGTAGAGCGGCGGATCGCCGGCGTAGGCGCAGCCGCACAGGGCAGTCAGCATGATGGACAGGAACAGTGGCAGCCGCTTCACGGCAGTGCGGCGTGGGAGTGGGATCGCATTCATGGCAGGGTCCTTGATGGGCGGAAACCGGGTGGAAGTCGCCGATGACGGAGCGGAGGGCCCCATCGTCGGCCAGCCATCCGAGCATCCACCCGCGCACGTTCCGCTGCATGTAAATGGCATGTAGAAACCATGTAGACGCCACCCAGTCGGCGCGGAGGCCCCGGTTCAGCGCGCGCGGCGGGTGACGACGGAGTCGTTCAGTGCACGGGACCGGCAGGCAACGAGCGTTCTCCGGCAAGTTGCCGGGCACGCGCGAAGGCCGAGGCCGCTGCATCCCCGTGCTCGCGTGCGGCTTCGATCAGGCCATGGCTCCAGGCAACGCGCATGTCGCGGTCGGCCCAGGGCGCCAGATGACGATAGGTCGCGTCGGCAGCATCGAGATCGGCCGCCGCAACAAGGACGCGGACCAGCGGTTCGCCGGCAGCCACGAGGTCGGCGGGAATCCCACCGCGTATCGCCTGCCCCATCGCTGCGGAGAAATGCTGCCGGGCCAGCACCGGCTGGCCCGCGGCAAACGCGAGATAGCCTTCGGCCAATGTCGCCTGGAAGCGTGCCGCCGCATGATCCGCGGCCGCACTCCACGACCTCAGCGCGGCGACCGCCGTGGTCGCCTGGGCGGTGCCGCCACCCTGCAACAGGGCGCGGATGTAGACCAGGCGAACACTTGCGTGATCGAAAGGTGCCCGGTCGGCCAGCTCAGGCGCCAGCGCTGCGGTCGCCAGATCCGCGGCGCGACCGCTATCGCCGCGCTGGAATGCAGTGGTTGCCATCAGCGCGTTGGCCTGCAGGCGCACGCCGGAGTCGGCATCGGGACTGCTCTGGGCGAGGATCTGGGCGAGCAGGTGGTCGGCCTCGCCAAGGCGTCCAGCGGCGGCGAATGCGCGCGCCCGTGACAACATCAATTCCCAGCGCTGGCGCTGGTTGCCTGCACGTTGCTGGAGCGAATCGAACTCCGCGCTGGTGGCGAGCGCGCTGTCGACATCGAGCAGGAGCAGTTCGACTTCGACCGTGCTGACCAGGCTTGCGGCCAGCGCGTCGTCGGCACCGAGCTGGCGCAGGTGCTCGCTGGCGCCGCGCAGGAGCGAGAGCGCCACGGCTGGCTGTTCGCGCTGGATCGCAATCATGCCGAGGTTGAGATCCACCACGGCCGAACCGAACAGGTCATTGCCGAGTTCATACAGTGCACGCGCACGGCTGTAATCGCTTGCCGCCGACTCCAGCTGCATGCGCTGGCTGGCAACGCCGCCACGTCCGAGCAGGGCCTTGGCCAGGCTGATCGGCTCGTCGCCGTTCTGCAGCAGGCGGACGGCTTCGTCATAGGCCACCGACGCGTCGGCAATGCGGCCCTGCCGGAAACGCGTCGCACCCAGGGTGCTCAGCGCGCGACCGCGAAGCTCTGGAAAGCGGTCGCCCGGGATGCGGTAGAGGAGCGATTGAATCGTTTGTACGGCATTTTCGTAGTTGCCCGAGAAAAACTCGACCGAGGCCTGGCTCAGGGCGATTTCCGGCTGGTTCTGCAGCGCCGGGGTGGCGTCCTCGATGAGCTTGCGGGCGACCGCCAGCTGGCCGCTCAGCACCGCCGCGCTGACGCGCTGGCGCAAGGTTTCCCGGATCAGCGCGGCATTGCTGGTGTCAGCGCCTGGTGGAGCCCGCCCGAGCTTGATCAACAACTCGTCGCTCGCAGTGCGAGTCGCCCTGATCGCATCCGCATCGTGCGCCTCGACGATCAGGCTTTCATCAGCGTTTTCAACCGCGCGGTGCGCTTCGAGGCGGACCGTCCAGATATCGCGGACGAGGCTGACACTGGGCTGAATTCGCAGCTCGGCCTTGAGGGATTGCAGGGCGTCGGCAGGCCGCATGGTCGGATTGCGATCGAGCATGGCGACGACCGTTTCGCTCGGCGCTGTGGCGAGGTCGGCATGCCAAAGCTGGTTGGCGACCAGGTCCATCAGCCCGAGTTTCAGCCAGGCCCACTGCGCCGGTGCGGAAATCTCCGCCGGCAGGACCACGGCCGGAACCGGGGGCGGGCTGACCGTGTCCGCCTGGGTGGCGCTGCCGCGTGGACGCAGGGAGAAGGCAGTGACGGCGAGGCCGACGAACACGATGGCCAGCAATGCGGCAAATCCTGCACGATGCAATTGGCGCCGGCCCGGTAGCGCAGCCCGTGCGGGCTGCGTCGACAGTGGCTCGCCGGGCATCGCCGCGTCGGCGACCGTTTCCTGTTCCGGCCATTCCTCGACCGTGCCCTCGAGCACCCAGCGGTAGCCGAGTCGCGGAACGGTTCGGATGGCATGCTGGTTGGTGCCGGTATCGCCGAGCAGTCTGCGCAGCCGCATGATGGCGTGGCTGACCGAGACTTCGCTGATATCCGCGCGTTCCCAGACTACTGCAGCCAGCTCGTCGCGACCGACCGGCCGGTCGCGGTGACGGACCAGGTGGATCAGGCAGTCGACCGTGCTCAGCGGCAGGACGACGCGTTCACCGTTTTCGAGCAGTTCCCGAGCCCGTGGATCCAGCAGGAAACGATCGAAATGGTATACGGGAGTCTGCATGGCTGCAGATTAACCGAGGTTCGCGCGCACGCACCATTCATGGCGCGTGCCCTGCAATGGCAACGCGCGCCCGTTTGCAGGGGCCTACCGCGATGCGGCCGGGCGCTCGGTCGGGTTGAGCCGCGACTGCGACTCAGCCTTCGCCGATCAGCTCTTCGACGTGGGCGCTGAATTCGGCGACGCGGCCGGCATCGACCGATTTCCTGAGGGCGCGGCGGAACTCGGGCAGGTACTCGCGCAAGGCCTGTCGCGACGGGCACTTCTCGATCTTCTGGGTGAACAGGAAGGCGCGCAGGCCGACCTTGGCGGCGAGCATCTTGCTCATGAATTCGCGTGCCGCGCGCAACCCTTCGTCATCGCCGCGGGCAGGCCTCGACGCTGTCTCGGCAACGGGCGCGGGCGCTGGCCGAAGCTCAGGTGGCGGCGCGGTGACGACATCGGAGGGACTCGCAGGGACCTCGCCGTCGGCGACTTCGATCATGCCGTCGGCAGCCAGCTCCTCGAGCACGCTGTCGATTTCATGGATCGCGGCGAACTGCTGGCGGATGCCCGCCACGCTGCGTTCGCCATTGATCGATATCAGCACCATGCGGTGGCGCGCACCGAGCTTGTGCTTGCGCTCGTCAACTTCCAGGCGGCCGGCCGCTGTCTTGACCGGTATGGCACTCTCGCGCATCGGTTGTCCCTCTTGACCCTGCCGGCGCACTGGATTCGGACCGGCTGTTGACAGGATTTTGGCCTGCACTGACAAATTTGGGCACAGTCTTACCGGTCCGGCCTCAAGCCCCGTCCTCGCTGCCCTCCTCGAGTTCGAAGCGATAGCCGACGCCGTACACCGCCGAAATCGGGTCGATTCCGGCCTCTACCAGCTTGCGCCGCAGGTTCTTGACATGGCTGTCGACCGTGCGATCGCTCACTACGCGGTGATCTGCATAAAGCGCGCCAATCAGCTGGGTACGCGAGAAAACCCGGCCGGGCTGGGCCGACAGCTTGCCCAGCAGGCGAAACTCGACCGGGGTCAGCACCAGCGGCTTGCCGTGGATGCGCGCCTCGAAGCGCTCCTCGTCGAGGACCACGGCGGCGGTCGCCGCCGCGCTCGCCGGCCGGGCCCGGCGCAGGACGGCGCGGACCCGCGCCACCACTTCGCGCGGACTGAACGGCTTGCAGATGTAGTCGTCGGCGCCGAGCTCGAGGCCGAGCAGTCGGTCGATCTCCTCGACGCGAGCGGTCAGCATCAGGATCGGTACCTCGCTGAACCCGCGTACCTGGCGACAGATGCTGAGCCCGTCGACGCCCGGCAGGTTGATGTCGAGCAGGACGGCGGCGGGCACGTGGTCGCGGATCCAGTCGACGACCTCCGCGCCGTCGGCCAGGATCGAGGCATCGAAGCCCGCCGCGAGCAGGTAGTCGCGCAGCAGGGTGGCCAGCTTGGGCTCGTCTTCGACGATCAGGATGTGCCCGGCCGTGGTCATGGACTGCCCCCGAATGGCGGGAAGCGCACCGTGATGCACAGGCCGCCGAGCGTGGAATGGCTTGCCGCGATGCTGCCGCCATGCGCCGCCACGATCGCCTGGCAGATGGCCAGCCCGAGGCCTGCACCTCCTGCCGTCCGGTTGCGCGACGGGTCGACGCGGTACAGGCGCTCGAAGACCAGCGCCAGTGATTCCTCGGGAACGCCGGGCGCGCTGTCCTCGATCGCCAGCAGCACCCCGCCGGATTCGCGGCGCAGTTCGATGCGCACGCGTCCCGGGGCGTCGGTGTAGCGCCTCGAGTTGGCCAGCAGGTTGTCGATCAGCTGGCCAAGGCGGCGCGCGTCGCCGCGGATCGTCGCCGCGTCCGCGATCTGCAGCTGCAGGTCGAGGCCGCGGTCGCCGAAGCTGTGCTTCTGGGCGTCCACGGTCTCGCGCAGCAGCTCGCCGAGGTCGACTTCGGCAAAGCGGTATTCGAGCGCGCCGGCATCGGCCAGCGAAAGCTGGTAGAGATCCTCGATCAGGTCGCCAATCCGTTCGCATTCGGCCTGCAGCGAATTCAGCGCCTCAGGCGTCGCTTCGCGCACGCCGTCCTGCAGGGCCTGGATCTCGCCGCGCAGGATGCTCAGCGGCGTGCGCAGCTCATGGGCGATGTCGGCGCCCCAGCGGCGACGCGCTTCCTGGTGCCGTTCCAGCGTGCGCGCCAGGTGATTGAAGTCTTCGGCCAGTTCGCCCAGCTCGTCGCGACGGCGGTCGCCGACGCGACGGCCGTAGTCACCGGCCGCCAGCGCGCGCGTCCCGGCGGCCAGTTCGCGCACGGGGTCGAGCAGCCAGCGCGCCAGGGCAAAGGCGAGCAACAGCGCGAAGGCGAGGATGGCGACGCCGGCGATCAGCGCATTGCGCAATTGTTCGCGCGCGAAGCCGAGATCGGCATCGCCGCGCAATTGGGGCAGGGCGCCGAGGTAGAGCGAGCCGACGACGACGCCATCGACGCTGACCGGAACCCGCGCCGCATTGATTCGGATCGCCGGATTGCCGACGACCGGACGGTCGCTGTTGTCGAGCAGCAGCAGCCTCCCCATCAGCGCCGCTTCGGCCTTGCGCGCGCGCGCCGCGTGCTGGCGCTCATGCGCGTCGGGGGGCGGGCGGCGGTCCGCGTGGGCGTCATCCGGCGGCGAGCGGCGGAAGCCGCCGCGCACCATGCGGTGCAGGTCGGGCGCGATCAGCTCGGCGAACAGATCGTCCTTGCCGCGCAGGAAGGTCCAGCTGCCATTCTCGGCGTAGGCATCGCCGAGGCTCGCCACCACCGGTTGCAGGCGTTCGAGGGCGACCTCGTCCAGATAGCTCAGGAAGCCGCGCCGGAACGCCTGCTGCTGCCAGACGACAAAGCCGGCCAGGGCAATGCTGCTCAAGGCGGCAAAGGTCAGGAAAAGGCGTTGCCAGAGGCGCAGGTTCATGCAGGCTGGTCGGGGCGTGAATGGCGCATTGCCCACGATAGCGCGTCGCGCATCGGGCCGTGCAATCTGCGCAGAAAATCCATGATTTCTGTGCGCTGGCTGCGTATTCGCGGCGCAATCTGCATGCACGACACGAAGGCAGGCTGCGCCGACCCTGGTGCCCTGTTCAGCGTCGTACCTTCCCCGTCACTGCCAAGGATCCATCCATGAAATCACGCACTCCAACCGTACTTGCCCTCGCCCTGCTGGCCAGCCTGGCCGCTGGCGCAAGCTTCGCCGGGCCACTCGGCCAGCGCGGCCCCAGCCAGGAGCAACTGGCCACGGTACCCGGCCTGACCACCGCCCAGCAGGATGCGATCTACCGCATAGAGAATGACCGTCGCGCGGCGCACGAGGCGCTGCTGGCCAAGGAGCGCCCGGCGCACAAGCAGATCGAGGAACAGGCCACGCAGAAACTGCGCGCGGCACTCGGCGACGAGGCATATGCGAACTATGCCGCCTGGAAACTCGAGCACCGCGGCGAACGCCGCCACGGGCGCCATCAGCGCATGCGCGACCGCAATCCGGATGCCGGCGCCGGTGCCGGCAGCGAGCCGTCCGACGACTGATCGCGGCTCTCCCCGTCGGGGACCGCTGCGACGACGAAGCGCAGCGGTCCGCCCGCATCGATCGCATCGAACGGATAGCAGGTGACCAGCAACAGGCCGTCCGCTGCGCTCGAGGTTTCGATGCGTTCGTTTCGCGAATCGGCCACGCGCAGGCTGCGCACCGTATAGGTGCGGCTCCCGGCAGCGCTGTCGATGCGGATGGCATCGCCCGCGGCGAGATCACGCAGGAACGCAAAATGCGTGTCGCGGTGCGCACTGACCACGCTGAGTCCGCGTCCGCCCGGCACGGCACTGGACTCGGCCCAGCCCGGACCGAAGGCCAGCGTCCGCCCCGAATCGCCCCTCAATACGATTTCGTCCACGGCCAGCCGGGCGACGCGCAGGCGCGCAACCGGCGCGGTGTCGGCCCAGGGCCACGGTTTTTGCGCAACGCCGCTTTCGAGCGACCGGTTCCACGCACGCAGCAGCAGGACCTGGGCCAGCCCGGCCTTGGCGCCCATGTAGCCGGCATGGCCGAGCGGCAGGCAGGCCAGCAGGGCCGTGGCCAGCGCCGCCGCGCGCAGCCGCTTGCGCTTCCGGTCGATCAGAGGGGCATCCATTCCGGCGCCGCGTCTTCACTGCGCGCGTCGTTCGCCGCGCCGAAGGTTTCGATCGAAACCGGTGGTGGCGTGACCCAGGCTTCGCCGCCGAGCCACTCCATGTCACAGGTGCCGTCGTCGCCGCGGCTGCGGTTGTCGGCGATGGATTTGCGGAACGGGAAATTCATGGCAGTTCTCCGGATTCAATGAACGAGGGCTGCGCCCGCTGCCGGGCGCGCGCGGGCGCACCAGCCGAACAGGCCGGCGAGCAGGAGCAGGAGGAAACCCGACAGGCGCAGCAAGGGCGCCGGCGTGGCCGTGGCGGCATAGGCCACAGCACCCGCGGGGGTGCCATTGGCCAGGCGCTTCGACACCAGGTCCTGGTCGAGGTCGCGCGCGGCAACCTGCTCGATCGCGACCAGGCTGGTGTAGGGACTGACCAGGTGGTGGTCGATGGCCAGTTGCAGCACCTCGGAACGCACGCCGGCCGCGTCGGCACCGCGTTCGATCGACTGCTCGAGGCTTTCGATCTTGCGCTGCGCCCACAGGCGGGCGATGCCGCTTGCCGCGGCCGCGCGGTCGAGCGCCAGCGATGCCGACCATGCGGCCTCGCTGCTCGCGCCGCGTGCCTCGAGCGTGCCGTGCAGGTTCGACAGGCGGGCAACCACCAGCAATGGTTCGCCGGCATACAGGTCGGGCAGGCGCTGCGGATAGACCTCGGCGTTGCCTGGCCAGCTCAGGTTGAGGTCGCGCAGGGCCGGGCGGTCGAGTTTCCCGAACAGCTCGCGCATGCGCTCGCCGACTTCGGCCGGGCCGCGGATCACGATCGCCGAGCCGCGTCCGGAGGTCGCCGCGCGCGCGATGAACTGCGCGTTTGGCGCGCTGCCGATGCCGATCGGGAACAGGCGCGACTGGCCAAGTTCGCGATCGATCAGGGTGTACAGGCCGTTGGCGTCGTCAACCGCGCCATCGGTGGCGAACACGACCTGGCGCACGTAGCCGGGCGGTGGCGTTCCCTGCAGCGCCGTGCGCAGCGCAGTCAGCATTTCGGTGCCGCCGGTGGCATACAGCCGACCGACCCATTCGCGCGCCAGGGCGACGTCGCGCGGACTGGCCGGCACGGCGCTGTCGAACAGGGCCTCGGTGACCGAGTTGAACTGGATCACGTTGAAGCGGTCGCTGGGGCGCAGCGACGACAACGCCAGATCGAGCGCGGCCTGCGCCTGCCGGATCGATTCGCCGCCCA